>JAAUYG010228227.1_pt1 | contig 13646 bp, 12 predicted proteins | sample 7278091 | NCBI WGS metagenome assembly JAAUYG01 (sample SAMN14350201, study PRJNA611818) | marine sediment metagenome | isolation source: surface marine sediment (0.6m) | place: French Polynesia: Moorea | collected 2018-08
ACTCCTATACTACTACTGCTACTGCTACTACTGCTACTACTACTACTACTACTGTTACTACTACTACTACTACTACTACTACTACTACTACTACTACTACTACTACTACTACTGCTACTGCTACTGTTACTACTGCTACTACTACTACTACTACTATACTACTACTTCTACTGCTACTACTGCTACTACTACTACTACTACTACTACTACTACTACTACTACTACTACTACTACTACTGCTGCTGCTGCTGCTGCTGCTGCTGCTGCTGCTGCTACCCCTGTCAGGTCCTTTTAGGTTTCCTGCTACTACTACCACCTAGCCTACTGATACTACCGGCAAGAAAACGTTCAGTTCTGTACCTGATTGATATCACAATACCTGACGTTATGACTAGGTGGGGTTCACACAACATAGGACAACACGGCATTCTGATATCGGCAACCACAATTTATAGTTGAGGTAATAAGAGACCTTACTTTGTAACGTGGAGTGAGATGACAATATATAGCCTTCTCCCACAGTATATCGACCGAGATAGCAATGCTGTAACCTCGTACACATCCAATAACTTACCGTGTCCATGGTACTAACAGGTATCGTCTACTGGCTTTCTAAGGAAACTGTTTTCGTGCGCACGGAGGAAGAATCTCGGAGATATCTCTGGAATATAGTACGGCCGATAATCCACAAAAAAATCTGCACGCGCGTCTAAATGTAGTAGAACCAGCTGCAGAACGGTAGATGAGACAAGATATGTGTATCCGTGTGTGTTCGGCAAGACGATTACAGCTAGACTGGGAGACTTTGGAACGTGGGAGAGGAAGTGGGAGTATAGCAATGTGCCTTATTTATTGTGTTACTACTGCTTGATTTTGCGTTACTTTGTCTGTGTGGATGTGTATACTGGTAAAACTTCTATTATGCCAAGAAAACTGGTGTTTCATTACTGTTGTTTATGTTCATTTAACCAAGCTACGATGGTGCATATGTGACACACAAGCACGAACTTCCAGTGTCGTCTTTGTGTGAATGTTAAAACAAACGCACTCAAAACCCATAGAAGCACGACCATCTGAATGTCGTAATTGTGTGGAATAATGTTTGTGTGTCACCCATGGACCACCGTACAAGGTTGTGTGATAGTGGCTATTGTATTAATCCCTTTGTGCCATCATTGGAAGTGGTAAACGAGCCACTAGCGTGCTGTATACGGTGCTACATTGTTGCATTAGCATGTTAGCCTCAACACAAAGACTTCCCCTGATGTCACACACGTTACTCCTCATAGTCATAGTCAAGGCTGTAGGCTCAAAAACATTGTCTCTGTTCGTGTGGCACCATGAACCACTTAACAAGAACATTTCACGGACTCAAATGTTTGTTGAACTGAGGACTGCTTCTGTGTTTTGTTAACCAGTAAAAGGACGGGGATTGCTCATTTCACTGCAAGAGTATTTCGTTTTTATCTGCACAAAAAAAAAAGAAAAAAAGAGCAACTGAAGAGTATCCTGGTTTTAGACCACATTTGACTTGACCATTTACTGTGTTGCCCAAAACATTTCGAAAAAGTGTGCCTACTACTTGCCTGTTTATCATTTGGAAATACATAATACAGTTGTTCCAATTGCTATCGGGACATAGTCTCTTTCCTTTAAAAGGCCTAAGTCAACGCTGCTAATTTAATATTGCGCTACACCCCATCCACGCTTTGGTCTAAGGGGAAAATTTAAGTTCAACCAAAATAAAACATTGCTGAGAACAATGTATGTCTGAGTCCAAGCTACCATAGGTGAAGACAATATTTATTGTCCTTTCAATAGAGCAGGTGATAACATAATACGGATATGAAACCAGCCAATATAAGCAGGGGCCCTCTAGTGTATTCCGCCAGCGCTCGGACCAGACCGGGCGCTGATTAAGGTAATCTTCCTTCCATCCAGGACTATAGAGATTATCGATCAGCTAGGCTCGATCTAAGACCTCGACAAGAAGAAGCCAGATGAAGTATCGACCAGTTAACGATATTGGACTCGACACGAAAGGGTTAGCCGTCGGCTAATGGACGTCTGGACTAGCTATTACATACGTAGGCTCAGACACGACCAGACTTCAGACACGGTTCTCTAGCCATTGTACGGAAGCTCGGCATGATCAAAGGACATTAATCAACTGTGGAACACAGCATTTAGGAAAGCAGCAGTTCCGTCGTGCCACTTTATTCTTCTTGTTGTTACTCTGTTGTATATACATTGACATGCAATTCATTAATCCGATGTATCGTATAATCTGATATGATTTGTAGTAGACCTATGTACGTAATGTGTCTTATATACTGTGGATTTCGTCTATATTCGACCCGTAGCGATCGTGTAGGTAACATGTCAACGTCTTTGCTTTGACGCTTTCAGTGATCGGACACTGGGCTAGACAAACCGGGAGAGTATATAAAAAGCATATGTACAGAGTATATTAGCACACTATCTGCTTGCTCACAAGCCACCAGGCAGTATCTAGGTCTGGGTTATTAAACAACACACAAAGACAACACTGTCATCTGTAATATCACGCTGGGTGAACAGTTTTACAATACACGAACTGTTCCGCGTCTGATATTGTTCCCAACAAAACCTATTACCCCCAATGAAAAGAATGGTTCTTACCAACCAAGCCTATTACCCCCAATTAACAAAATTGGTCTTACCAACCAAGCCTACTACCACCAATTAAAAGAATGGGTCTTACCAACCGAACCTATGAACCCCAATTAAAAGAATAGGTCTTACCAACCAAGCCTATTACCTCCAATCAAAAGAATGGTCTTACCATTAAGCCTATTAGCCGAAACAAAAGAATGGGTCTTACCAACCAAGCCTATTACCCCAATTAAAAGAATGGGTCTTACCGACCATACGCATGTGGGCTAATTTTATATGCACATAATGCGATAGTAAACCATTATATTCGAAATGACTAATATAAATGGAAATCGTTTATATTATGTCACTATAACTATTGCCATATTGATGGCATGTCTGCAGTATTGGAAACACAAATGGAAAAGGTTCAACACAGAGCGCTTAATTATGCACGTAATGATTTTAATGTTCCATATGGTGAATTAAGGGATTCCTGTATGTCCAAACTGACACTATTGTATATACAACGCCGCATAGCCATTTTAATCGCGACTTAGAGAGAATACCGCAACATAGGACCTACGTATTTACATTGCTTACTGCAAAATAAAAAGCAGAATATTTTCAAGGTACAAGAAAGGTAAAAGTACGCGTGCAGTCTAGGCGCAAAATATATCCAAATGTGCTTTAAAGTCTTTTCGATACCACGGGGCCGAGTTATGTAATGAGTTCGACACTAATTTTAAAAGTGAAGATTTTAAGAAATATATTCAGCAATGGACTGGGGCACCATGGACATGTTCCAGTTGTATAAAGTGTGCTTAATGCAAATGTACAACTGCGATTATGAAACTTATATGTCCCATGCATACATTTTTATTCCATCTTTGCACATAGTCATTTCATTTCATACATCATTTCATTGCCGACCAATGGTGTATTTCTACGCTAATATATTCTGTTGCCTCACTGATTTAAATTCCGTGTTCAAAAAGGGTACATGTACATGTACATTAAATGACTTAATTTTCACTTCTGGTAAGTAAATAAAGCAGAATGATGTGCCTAAACTTTATGACCCACGTATAAATGTATGTAGATTTTACTCTGAAATTGCTTCGAATAAGTTATTCCAACACACCAAACATCTATCAATAACGTTCTAATGCCGGTCAAAATAATTTCTCTTACTTACTAATATGTTTACACTTAATATAAACTTGGTGGAGCTCAATACTAATCAATCAAAAAGATACCAAACAATACCTTCTTTGTGTGTAACGTGCGGGTAAAAGCGTGTTCTTGTGTTTGGTAGGTTGAACAAGGCACGACTCTCTGGCCATATACTAGCCAACCCAAAGTGCTTAGCATTTGCTCGCAGCTACACCGGAAAGCCACAGGTGGTTTTAAAAATTACCTGTCAGGTTCCCCGACGGCGCATTTTTAACTTATGATTTATAAAATGTCAAGAAACATGATATATTATGCGTCTGGCTAATCCTGATTAACAAGCCGTGGGGTACGCGGTGTAGTGTAACGCCCGAGGCCGGGAGATCGATAGCTCGGTTCTCGGGTATGTCGTGTAAACAGACTGATAGGAAAACATAGCGCCAACACACGGTCCAACAGTGGCGTACCTAAAAATGATACAATAAACAGTTTACACAAAAATCACCTTAAAGTCTGACCTTGTTTTTGGAAAGCGTGACTCGATATTAAGTGTGATAAGCTGTGTTGTTTTGCCTGGATATCAGTGCTACATTTGCAAGGAAATCACCACTGTATATCAGACTGGGTGCTTTATTAGAACATTAGTAAAATGAAAACGATCGATCATTATAAAGATGTATTTGAAGCATTGTTATTTTTTACGTTTAATAGTTTGTTCTTGGTGACTAACCTGGGATCGAACTCATGCTATTATCTATGTTCCGCCAACGTGGACCTGTCTGATATATAAAGGTGGGCCGCGAGTTCAAATTCAGTCCGAGGCATCGTCATCTGGCCCATACGTATGGAATTGGGCAGAGAAATTTGAAACGGACGATTTAATTTCAACGGGCAGAAATTAAGGTCTCATAGCTTAGCTTTGTGTTACGCCTATCCAATTAAGTATAACGCACAGACGAACTTAAAGCTAAACCTAAAAGAACCTAGTTCAAATTGAAGACCTTTTCCCCGTCGGGACATAATTATCATCATTGTTATATATGTGTATATATCGTGGAGAACAGAACTGATCAACGTTCTCACCTTTCCAAGCATGGCCTGGCTTCGACCCTAGCTAGAAAAAAATGACCCGGCTCCTTGACTACTGTGCCATGCCACTGACGTCATCTGGAGCTGCCTGTGATTACCAAACGTAACAATTTACATAATATTGATTGCGGACGGCATTATAATTCCCACGCAAGTGCAATGTACCACGTCTACATACACAAAAAAGATCATATGACTGAACGATTCGCACGTTGATATACATTGGAGCGAAGGTATAGCCATTTACCTTGAGGAGATTGTGAAGGACACACTTGTTAACATCTACGGTTCGGTAGAAATACCTAGCACCTAGTAATCGTTGTCACGCAATACTTGGGGCGGATGTCTTGAAAACTTAAGTCTAATTTTTTAAGTCAAACTCGTAGCCAATCACATTGTTTAGATTGGTGACAAGTCAAAGCTTATACCGGGTGAGTGTCGTTAGAATTGGGTTACCAGATGGTCAAGATTTACCAGACTACCAGGCGGGTCCTTGGTTATACTAGACCGAATGATTGACGTTGATATTAAATATAATCTAGACAGTCGATAATATCGATGCACAGCATTAGGAATGATTCATTTGCGTTGATCAATAAACGACTGTCATTTATAGCAGCATATGTTCAAAAGTGCGGTACGCACGGTCGTTTTGTAACAGATTTTTAAAATCTCTTTCGATATTTTAGTAGTTGAATGCTTCCGTGGCAGATGCACCCTCGATTTGTACAGTAAGGTATGGCGTTTGAGGAGATTTGAATGGGATCTTAGAATTGATGGCTAAAATGAAGATTGAATATTTTATAGGTAATATATAACATAAAGGCTATGCGCCTGCGACTCAAGCTGCACAACTTCCACCTACAATTTACATAACAAAATTGCTTCTGCAGAACATTTACCTCTTTATCTGCTCACAGAAATCTGTCTTGACGTGTATTAAGAGTGGTTTGTAGTAACCCCGCCCCAACCTGGGGGTAGAAGGCGCACATTTATATCCATCTGTGTCTGTACGTAGTAACTAGCAACATGGGTAGATTGACGAGTGACGTAACTTCCGGCGAGGATTTACAAGAACATTTTTTGGAGGAATGGAAATCTGGCACGTGTGAGATCGGACTGGCGTCACTGCCATGGCACGTCCCTGGTAATACCTCAGACTGCGGATTTGCATTTTAATACTTTCTCTTTCCCCCGTGCGCCACTGATTCTACGAAACAAAACACAAAAAAGTGTTTTGGAGCGGCTCCCGCCTTGTCCGAATACATGGGTTCGTTGACCTAGTGCTGCCGGAAGCAATTTGGACAGTTTGAAGTACCACTTATGCACAATCAGCAGGAGGAAGAAAAGCTTTCGGCAGCAATCGCGGGGAATTGCTGCCGACGACCCCCGGGGCCCTGCGTTGATTCGCCATCAAGGTGGAATGGCCACAGGTTGAATATGTGCTTCTTTGTTCGGCAACTCAGGACCGGTATCTCCGGTCTAAACAAACCTCTGTGTGAACCTGTGCCATCGTGGCTGCTCTCTGTCGATATTAGGTTGCACAATACGTGGGAGTATCGGGGAAAAGCTTCAGCGGTGTTGCGTTAAGCTCGAGATGAAAGCTCCGCCGATCATTTGGCTTATATTTTTCCCGAACAGAAATTAGGCTTAACGTAAGTACTGGCTGGAGTGAATAGAAAGTCAAAGCAACTCACGGTGTGTGAATCATTCAAGGACAGTTATAATTAGCCATAACATGCTGCTGATACAAATAAAACACTTGATGTTTGCAAGAATGACTTCCGACAACAAAAAAGACAATGCACAAGTTTCTTTATTCTGTTCTGATGTTCGCCATGTTGCGAGTTTAACATAAACATGCAGTCTTCGCTAAAAGAATCTCCACTCACTCTCAAACTTTGTTCTAGTTGCAGCAACTGTGTAAACCTGTTGTAGCGTCCCTATGGATCATGGTCCAATATAAAAGTTCCAGAAAGTTGTTGAAACCCCATGCAAATAGTAGTGTGAGAGCCATGCCTCACACTATGACAAACAAGTCTAAAGTAGAAGTAAAAGTTCCCGTAAGTTGTGTGAGAGCCATGCCTTACGCCATGACACGTAAGCTACAGTTACTTACGTTGGTATATGTACATGTACCTTTCCAATTAACATACCTCGAGTATTCAATGTGCCTACTAGCACTAGTACTACTAGTGCCTACTAGCACATCCTCTATAATGATTTCACACATCTCTTTCATCGTTCTCGTGTCATTCGTGTTTTCTGCCTCCGAAAATAATTTATTGGTCATCATTACTAATGAAAATGTTGACACTGGTTGGGGATTTTCTCTGCTCGTCTACAAAATTAATTAAATGTATCTATTTTACGATTTCATTTAATGTATATTGTCAAGTTGATGATCACTACGGAGGTGAACATCAAAAACGCAACGTTTGCGCTACAAGAAAGTTTGAATTTAATGTTTAAATTATTAAATTTAATACCAAAAAGGAATTGAATAAATCGCATCAATTTAATACAACTGGAGTAGGGTCCTGCCCTTGTCAAGGGTGTGCTATTTTGCATAGGCAGTGTACGCTAACCCAAAACGTTTGAATTAGAGCTTGTTCAATACATACAATATACATGCTGCTCGTAACACAAAAAAAAAAATCGAAAAGAACATAAGAAACCGTCTCTGTGCCCAGCCCGCTACATTCTACCATTAAGATAATATGTAAGTGTGTCAGACGGATTGCTGTCGTTGTTGTAGTCATTGACAGTGCCTAACACACTTTACGACATAGTTTCTTCCTCTCCTTCCCGAGAAAACTTTGGCAGCACACGATCTACACGAAAAAAACATAATTTTCTGACATTCTGACACTCACCTTCAGCAAAACAACAAACAATTGTCGTATTTTTGTAGCTTTTTATTTGGGGCGTGGTAGTAATCGCTCAGAAGCATCAAGCCCAATCACATACGGTCATCATACGGTCTGTCAGAAAAAAGCCCCTTTTTGTATCCATGGTTCAACATTCAACAAAATATCACAATAGAGGGCAACTGACTACGAATCAACAGTAACAATAACGTATAGGATATAGTTATATATGCCTCGCCCGTGAACCGTGAAGGTAGTAGGTTTAACATCTGGTATACGGGTTAATACCTCAATATATAAACTGTTTAATATAAGGAATCAACAGTGGAAACCCGTGTGGATAAGATATTACTTTTTTCTGTCACCTGCTATATATGACGTCATGAACATGCGTCCCTTATAGGACATTATGGTCCATTCTGGCTGGATAGTTATTACTTATTATAACTATTACTTAGTTTGCCGTATAGATCTGTCCAGTTGCAATCTTTTGTTTCCCTAAAACGGGCCTGTGTCAACCCAGTGACTGGACTTCTATCAAAATGTGTGTAATTACGTGTACTGCATCCTGTGTAATTCATCCAAATAAATATACACACATTATTATTACTTTTACATAACACGGAGTCTGTTTTAGTCCCAGAGATAGCAATCCTCTTGGTAAGAAGACCACAATGCAATTATTGTAACAGTAACCAGAGCAAGGGGGGAGGAAGGCTGTGTGGTAATGGCAGACGTATGGGTGTAAGAAGAAAATGCAAACAACAGTAGCCTAACCGCTCTGCCCACATGTATCCGTCCCAGTCCCTTGGCCAGGTAAGTCCCTGACGTGGCCACTGCACTCCCCAATGGGAAAGAAACCATAGGTGTAACAAATATTGACACGTGATTAGATCCAATAAGAGACGGGTCGCTGTGGGAAGAGCGATTGGAAATCGCCTTCTGATATAAAGTGGAGAGTTTGTGGGCGCAACTGTGGGTATTAGCTATACGCTGGCAAACATTAAGCTTTTTGGGGGAGGGGACTTCGGGTCCCTTGACATTGAAGACATTTAATCTATAATGATGGAAGAAGTCTATAGAGTAAGTCCAGGCATCTACTGGCTGTTGTCTTAAGGGACTTTAGCTCCTCGTACTGTTTCTAGTATCCGCATTTCTCGTAAATCTACGGATGCCAACATGTGACATGGAAGTGTGAGACTCTAACTGGAATGTCGAAGGATAATTTTTTGTTCAATTTAAATCACAACTGGTTGATGAGTAACGTACACCGGTATAGAACAGCCATCAGCATACAAGAATGTCTAAGAATAGATCAGCCAGGCATCAGCGGAGCAGCCATATTGAAAATACAGAAAAGCAATACTATAGTATACAAAATCTCAGAGACACCGCAAAAGCCGGATCAAGTGAGTCAGCAGTTAAACACAGCAACGTTACGGGTTCGTTTCCTGGCAGGACAACATAGCTAGTATATCAGAATGCGTATGCTTGTACATTATATAGTAACGAAGTCCACGAGATTTGATAATCTGTACAGGTCCTGCGGTTCAGGTCGCCTTAAAAAAGTGTACACGGCCAGCAGCAAAGGTCACATTTGGGCTGGCGTTCACGAAAGCACACCTCTATCATGTCTATGTCTTGGCTTAAGTCCCCAATCAATCTGAACACAGTGTATGATTGATTTAAGTATTTGGAGAATTCCAGCCAAGATACCTTGTGTTCAACATATATTGACCAGCTTATGGTACAGAGACGGATCGCAAAGCCTTGATATAGACAAATCACTGCATTACCGTCTCCTCGACACAACAAATACAAGTTATATCTTGTATTCTGACCCTGCAATATTAAATAGGGCGTCAGATTAATTCCTGTCTTTACTTTTCTAATTTTAATTAAGCCAGCCAATTCTGGCGAAATACCACATGCTAGATTTTCAGCCACACGTCTCTGACTCTGGCGTGCCTGGATAGCTTTTCTGGCGGGCCTAGATAATTGGGTAATTTTATGAATGGGAGGTCTAGTCCTATTCATGCACAGCAAAAGGCGTTATAATTGAACACCACCCATAACACCGTATGTAGCCATCACACTGTGAAGATCAGCTGCATGCGTGGTATTAACCGTTTATGTTCTCTTTATGGGTGGCAGGCCGGCGCGTTTTGTTGCATGTTAGGTTACGTGTGAGGCACTTTACCACAGTCCATTATTTTTAGTATGTAATATCCCGGACTGATGAATCGTGCCGGTGCATGTATTGGTCGATACCCTCAGAGTCTTCTCTTACCACAGTTCCCCTTCGCTTTGTACAGGGATTATAGAGTTACTAGGTATATACCAGGACCTTGAACACAAAATATCACCACGTAGCATAAGATGATAGTACAGATACCGCGGAGCCTCGCTTCATAAGACAATCTGAGAATTAGATACACCCAAGACTTGAGAGCACTTCAGCAAGAAACATAATGCTAATTTCACTCTAATTCGCGAGTCTTCGAAACGGCGCTTCGTCAGAGCCACGGGGAGGGGGGGAGGGGGCATGTAACATAACCACATCGGAGTTGACAATGAGTGGTCATTGTGATGTCCCACTACAGTCCAGTTAGGGTCTAATACAGTCAGCTAGGCTTGTAGACTGACTGAGAGCACAGTACAGGCGTAAGCAGTACACCAGTGTGTCCTTGCTTCTACAAGGACTCAATAGACAATGGTTTGACTAGCTGAGCCATGGAGCCACCCTGCCTGCAGGATGGCACAGAGCCACGTACTGTATGCTGAAGGCCGCATACAGGCTCCTATAATGCCCGACAATACAGTAACACAGTGGCAAGAGCTTCACAATAAATACTACTACCAACTACTACCAGGCCAATGCAGAATCAGTAAAATCCTTAGTGACACATTTCTAACATTAGCCTTAACTACATACACATGTTCTTTAATCTAGAGCTCTTTACTGCAGCTGGACTCCCCGTACTGATAGTGTAGTGTTGTCCCCAGCATTCTGTGTTATAACACATTACATTGCTAGTATTTGTCGCCAGTCGGGAAAGCAAGCGAACAATAGCCACCCGTGTTCCCTCGCACTCACAGGTCAGGTATTGTACCCGTGGCGACATCGCTATTGTTCCAAAACGAGATACAGGTGCGTGTAACAACTAGGCTATTCATCATTTTAGTCTCACATGCTTGGCTTCCTTTCGGTCCCGTTGTCAGTTTTGGCTTCCGTGGAACCGACCGAAGCCTTTACTGATAAGCATGAACGTATTACGTAGGCTTTCTCCATCTCTGCTAGTTTTACACTCCCTGAGTTATAAAGTGCAATACTCGTTTTCAGATGGGAGTGATACGGAGAATCCTAGTGCGGAATTAACAGTGAGATTTCCCGAAGTGACACCGTGTACCCAATTGAGATCCAATGGAATTTCAATTATCGGAGGTCTGTCTGGCTTATACAGGTTGGTGCGAAAGCACGAGAAATAGATACCGAGTAAGATACTCAGCGCAAACGTTTTGTTTTAGCTACAGAGAAAGTACTATCCCATGGAACAGCGGCAAATATCTCATGCAGAAAGGGGGTTCTCACGGCTTGTCTAGTCACTTTCCACGATGGCAGGTTATTTCGTTATTTGGAGCAGGGGCAGCGCGGTTCGTCGTGGGCGCCCCGGGCATCTGGACCCCGAGGTCGGGTCCGGACTCTGCTGGTGTTCACCGAGACTGTGAAGGACAGAGTCCCCAGCTTGGACAGGCGGCGGCGGAGGCGGTTCCACAGCCGCCTCAGAGCATACCGGAAGTTCCTTGAGCATGCGCAGTAGAGGAAAAAGTTGGACGAGAAATTAGTGTAGTAGCAGAACTGGATGAATTCCTGCCAGACGATGACGCTGGGCTCTAGGATGTCGTATTTCCTGTTCTGGATCGTGATGACAAAGGCGTGGATCCTGAACGCGTAGCTGGGCAGGTTGAGGAGGATGAACACGCTAGAGACCACCAGAAGGGCGCGCGTGATCCTGAGCTGCGTCTGTTGCCGCCGCGTGAAGAAACGCCAGCTGCGCGGCTTCTGGTTGTTGTTACAGCTGGTGACGTTAGTTCCGGCGCGCGTGGACTGGGAGACCAGGCTGATGGCGGACGGCTGATGTCGCGCGCTTTCCGAGTGTCTCTGTCCGGAGGAGAATCCAGAAAACATGTCGTCCCCGGATTCCGGGTTGGCCTCCAGGGTCTTCCTGCGGCTGGCGTAGCGACAGATCTTGATCCCGATGGCGGTATTCATAACGATGATGGTGATGAAGGGTATAATGATGGTGATGATGGTGTCTAGGCTGCGGACAGCCTGCAGGAAATGGTACGGCTTGTCCACCTGTGTACACACGGGTCGGTTCCCCATCGTCTCAGCGTGTTGCGTGAAGATCGAGAACGAGTAGAACGCCAACGACCCCAGCGTAAGTGACGTCATCAAGATAATGGCGCGCTTCCGGGTACAGAGACGGTGTCTCTTCAGCGGGTGGAAGACGACGATCCAGCGCTCCACCGTGAAGCTGACGACAGTCCACACAGATAGGAAACCGCACACGTACGTGCAGTAGGAGATGATCTGACACCAGCCGTCCTTGTGAAAGACCTGCATCCCGATGAAACCGAACCATACCACGAACACCGAGACGAGGAACATGTTGTCGACGGCGGCCAGGAATGCCAGGTAGACGCTGGAGCTCTGACGACACAGCCGCGGCGTCATGACGTACACTAGAAACGAGACGCTGTTGCCAAGGATACCGATGAGGATGATGACAGGGAGGATATAGATGTTGAGAAACAGGGTGACCTGATGGAGCGCCATGGCCGACTCCAGAGCGTCAGTGATATTGCTGTAGGGACTGCTGTAATTGGCCCCATAGCTCAAGTTCAGATAGTCCAGCTCCTTCCCGAACATCTCCTGCTCCATGGTTACCAACGACGTTTACTACCACTAGCGGTTGCTTAATAAAAGGTCAAGTTAATGCCAGAGGCCATTACACATGTCTGATTATCCGGCAGCAAGCGATCAGGTGCCAGTAGGTGAAGTCAAAGGGCAACGACCGGTGATTATCCCGTCGCGTCCAAACTGCCGGAAGATACATGTATTAGTCTACCGAAGTTTCCTAGAACTAGCCGCTGATCGTATCGACGTCCCAGGCGCTCTGGTTTCTAGCCAAGTCTACCGGGATGTGCCCCGACTGCTAAGGTTGATGATTAAGTACACCGGTTTCGAATTTATCGACGTTTGATAGTTGGCCGACTTTTTTTTTTCAAATATCAGCCGTTCGGTTTGACGTTTGATACAATGCAGCCAAAGATATCGATCCTTTCGCCGTGCCGCCTTTCAGCGAAGTCGCTAAATCATCGCCCGTCCGCCCGCCGTCTCACCGACATTATACATTCCAGGGCGCAGTTCTCTGTAGGAATGTCTCCAGGTCATATCACGTGTCACCAACTTCCGTTTCCGGTGCGACAAATTGAGGTCGCGGTTTATCCGTTGTTGACATTCGGATTTGGGCGTGGGATCAAAGGTGCATTGGGGCAGCGATCACTCCGCCAGATTCACCGCCGGACTCTTCAGGAATTCGCAGAGGAGGGACGCTAGATCCCACGAGACGGAATCAAAGGACGGCGCGACATCAAACACTGTCCCCGCCCACGTATCCGGATTACACCGATCAGACAGTCACATCTGCAAGCTGAAAAACAGAAAAAAAAACAGTGTTCAATTATCAAGCACACGTTTCAAATTATAACAAGAAAGACCGCTGGGACAGCGGAAAACCCCGCCCGCCTGCATAAGCCCCTTCTGTGACATATAGATTACCGTAGAAATACAATACTGGCAAATATATGTATAAC
>JAAUYG010049029.1_pt1 | contig 13645 bp, 9 predicted proteins | sample 7278091 | NCBI WGS metagenome assembly JAAUYG01 (sample SAMN14350201, study PRJNA611818) | marine sediment metagenome | isolation source: surface marine sediment (0.6m) | place: French Polynesia: Moorea | collected 2018-08
CTCAAGGTTCAGATTAACGTGAATGGAGTTTTTGTCTTCTTGTGTTTTCGCGATTAGAATTAGGCGAAAGTTTACAACATGTTTAAATTCCACTGTCTCTTTTTGGGACATTTACCTCACTTGTCTTGCAAAAAAGGGGTGTTTATAAAACAACAGAAGAACCATTTCTCATGTAAAAATCTCATAAAAAATCTTCCTCCATTTTACACCCACCATTTATCACAGGACACCATATCCAGCAACAGCAAAAACACCCAGTCTGCAAAAAGCGTGGGAAAATCTGCTGCCCTTGTGAAGATTGCTCACTGGGGTTATTACATGGGAATTTTATGACCGGGTGAAACCACATACAATGTACATACACAGTCACCCTCTCATGAAAGGATGTCTAAACGTCTAACAGTTCAGAAACCCAAACAAGGCTGAATCGTTTCTGGAGATAGATCTAACCACGCAGTGTGGTTTTGTGCTGGTGCCAGCGAGTAAGGCTGTTCGATTTAGGGTACCGAGTGAGGGTACCGGGTTCCCTTCCAATGCTGTTTGAACTGGGAAACCCATCCCACAGTGAAATGTTCCACAATGAAATGTACTCCCCTTACACTTTTACCCAAAAAACGTAAAATAATCATGTGTGGTTTCTGGGGCCAGATGTCCCCTAGGAAACCAAGGAGTGTGTAGTTATTGTCTGACCCAAAGAAATCAAACTTTCAATGCATACAAAGAAAGCAGTTTTTGAAAGTGGCATGAGACTGAATATAGGAAGGTTGTCTGATCGACTGACACAGGCGTCTTGTGTATGATTCCCTATTTTATGACTATTTGTCGCTGAAACATGCATGATTCTCAAGGAGGTCTTGGTGTCGGGGTTTTCGAGATTGGGAGCAAGAACAACCCAATGTCGGCTTTGTTTTGCACAACAGAGACCCAACCCAGCATAAATCTGTAGGTATGCGACAAGAATACTAAAGAGAGCAGGATGTAATATCTACCACTATCAGCTTCAGTGTCAGGCGCGAGAAACGGAACAATATCTAAACCTCCTGCAGAGACAGGACTTTAGATTGGGCAGAGCATTCTGCAAAGCAATTGATGCGAATTAACACAGTAATCTCCGTTTTGTTCGAACATGCTTTTTCCAGCTGATGCCTTTGACTTGTGTTTCAATTCTCAAACCGTGCAATCATCATGTTTTGGGTTTTGTGCGGGCTTCAATACAGGCTGGTTCGAATTAGATGGGTCCCACTGTACATCCTGGAAGACCTGAAGCTGAACGTGGCAGTTTGGGAGGACCTCTGCTTCTCTCTTTTTGTCATCGGCGACAATTCATCTGCCATCAGCCTACTTTTAGACAACAGATCCAGCTAAAATCCACTCAGACATAGCTCTTCTCCAATTTTAGTAGAAATATTCAACAAGAATAGACCCTGAGGTACTTTGAACCCCTCTCAAGTGGTGGTGAGAGAGTATTGGATAAGCATTCCATTTTGGTCACTACTGACTGGACTACAAATGCCTGCACTTAGTCTGTCTCCTGCAGAAGAAGGGAGACTACCCAGCAGCACAAAACACCCATTGTTTTTCCATAATGTTGTTTTATGGCTTCACTGCTGGTGCATAACAATAGGATTGTGAAGGCATTTCATAAGGGTGAGTGGTTCCACCTAATACTGTCAGGCAGCAGTGTTGGGGCCATTACTTGTTTCAGATTCAACGGGGTAGAAGAAATCTGGAGCTGAAAGAAATGAAAGTCGGTCTGTCCTGCCAAGTCAAGTCCCATCAAGTAAGCGCAAGGCTAAATTGGTTTGGGTGGAATCCCTATTGCAAAGCAGTGGATTCTATATTCTATATATGCGTATATAATTCTAATCGGCGTAATTCAAAACTCGCGCAATTCAAACAAAGCTCCAACAAGGATTTCTGTCTCCACACCCAAACAAGTTGTCTGGTACGTTTTTACATACAGGCAGTGTGAATCAAATCTCCCTAAGAAAACTGAAATTTTTTTTCTTGTGCGCAGAAATCAGAGAGAGAACTGCAAGACTATGGTCACCTTGGGCACAGTTGCAGTCTGACCCCGAAGAAATGCAACTGCCATTTTCCCCCACAAAATGCTCCGTTTAAGGCCCATCCACACCGGAGATGAATTGGGATTCATCTGGAATTGAGCGAGCCAATTGCCATTGAAGTGTGAGGCAATTCGTCCACTCAATTCATGACGAATTCCAATTCGTCGTTGGTTTGGAAAGGCCTTTGGGCATTTGATGCAGCTGCAAGATGTTCAAACCTTGAATCGAGATGCAGAATCCAGGCCGGCTAGGGTCTACCAGGCTCTCCTACATCCGCCCCTGTAGTGTTAGAAACAGCTGGAATCCAGGAAGACTGATTTGATTGGGCAATCGATACGTTATGGGCAGGAAGTGGCTGAATGAAACGTGATGGGATTGGTTCCCCTCCCACGCCCGACCGTAAATGACTCTGGATGAATCCTCATTGGGACCAAAACATGCCAGAGCCTCGCATCTGGAAGATACAGGACCCAGATTTTTTGCCAATTCCAGACTCAGTTTCTTCCATTTCTGCTCTCTTTGACCACTTTGTTCTGTTTCCACGTCTGACGTTCAATGTAAAAACACAGGAAGAACTTTCCAAGCACTAAACATGCCTAGCCTCACATCTTCCCTACTGGCAGCTCAGGGTATATACTTTGTACTCCTGGCCTAGCTGTACTTAGGGATGTGCATGGGCTTTAGGTATGGTTAAGCCATGTTTTACTCGTCACACTGGAAGACTTCTTAACGTAGGCCACAACATGCCAGAGCCTCCCATCTTCCCGTTGCCAGATTTTTTCACCATTGTGAATTCTACACACTCTTTCTTCTATTTCTACTCTTTGGCCACTTTGCTCCACTCCCACGCCCTATCCTTTATACATTAGGTCTGACAAGCACTTGGATTTGTTCTGCTTCCAGCACATGTTCCAGGTGTGGGAAGGGGGATGGGTTGTGACCAGACCAACTTTTAATACAAAATGGACATCTCTGGAACAAGATTCAGATGTTTCAGATTGGGACAGTTGTGTTCCCCAACTCTAGAGATTCTTCTGAACTGGCCATTCAACTGCAGGTACTCCAGAATAAAAGGCAGAAAAACCCACCCACTCATGTTCACTGGGCCTGTTTTAGGCAATTGGATTTCACACAAGACAGCTCCACACAGCTGTATATATTTGGTTTTCTGCAATTGTTTTCTGTCAGAGATTGATTCCATGGGACTGCTGGGTTTGTCTGGGAAATCTCAGGAAACATGGTGCTTCTTGAGAGAATAAGGTCTGTCAGGTCTGGAATAAGTACTGGTCAATCCAAACAAATATCCAGCCAGACAGTCCAAATGATTGCCAGACACATTCAGGGACAAACGTGGGCAGAATTCAAGGCCCCCACAACAAAGATGTTCAGATTCTTGTGTAACAGACTGAATAAAACGTTCTCTTCTTCTGACTGTTCACTCGGTGTTTCAGAGAGAGACGCAAGACAACCAGAATCACAATTTGCACTTCGGCTTTTTGGGACGGGGCTAGTGTGTGAGTTGAGGATGTTGTGACCAGGTGTGGAACCACGTTCCGAGAGTCTCTCAGAAAGGGGCTGGCAGGATGAGGTAATGCACAGGGTAGGGCAAGCCAAAGGTCTTCATCATACTCAAATGCTGCTCTCTGAATACATTTCCATTTGGGTAGGCAATGAGCAAAACAAAAGACATCTGACATGGCCAGGACAAGAGGTTTCTGTTGTTCTCAATAGATCGGCCCTGAGAAATTTTTACAGAGAACATTGCCAACAAAAATTACTTCTGTGCAATTGGAATTGCTTTTGACTTCAGATCACCTGAGAAAGAAGGAACACTTAAGCTTCCCACTCTTTTCCCTGACATTAAGAGTCTCTGGGGACTGGTCTAAGTTTCAGCTTCAGCCTTTCAGACCCACTCAAGCAAATTCCTTTATCTCAGCAGAATAGTAATGTCCCTTCTCCAGTGGAGTTCAACTGAAAATAGAACCTCATGAGTGGGACTCAGCACCAGCACAATCAAGCAGAAAATCCCGTTGGAGAGAAACAAACCTGAAATGGTGTTTGTGTGTGTGTGTGTGTGTGTGTGTGTGATTATGGTTGTGGCTGTGGTGGTGGTGTGTGTGATTATGGTTGTGTGCGCGTGTGTGTGTGTGAAGGAGGGTTTCATGTCCCACGGTGTGCTGTCCTGATTGCAACCACAAGTGAATCTGGGGGAAATCGTGGCCAATTCAAGTTTTCAAATTTTGTCAACATTTTGGGCGAACAGTCATGTTAGAGAATTGTCCTGGAACATTCGGCCACTGCCCCACTGCAGAAGAGAAGCATGCAGGGTAGTTTGGTGCCCTTTTTCTGAATGGTGTGTTCCCAACCTGAAGAAGTCACAGACCATCTTCTTTGAATCTTGGACACAGAAAATGCTGTTGAAACCCAGAAATGCACGTTGAAGGATGTGTGGAGTCTTTTTGGTTGCCAGGAAGGAATTATGAATGCAACAACAAATTTTAATTCCTGTTTTTCATTCTGTCGTTTCAGGTAAGAAATCATAGACAAATGTGTGGCCTTGCCGCTGAATTGCCGTAAGTACAGGACACCAACATAGATTTGTATTGCTGTCTTGGTGCAGGAGAACGTTATGCTTCAGCTCTTAACGAAAGATGGCAGCCAAGCTCCGACAAGGAATAAACTTCACCACTGACTTGCGCAAGATCTTCTTTCCCATTTGTTGCATGGACATTTTCTGTATTTGGTTGTTTTGATGTGGTTGTTTGCGATTTGTTTCTGATGCATTAGAAACAGGATCTGGAAGTGAGGAGGAACCAATGTTTTTTTTTTTTCTGGTGGAAACTCAAAGGAAGGATTTTTTTCTGAAACAGTTCCTTTGCAAGAGTCGAAGAATCTCGTCGTTTGTTACCACAGCTTGTGCACTTGTGTGTATTTCCTTGCTGCAGAAAAGAGAACGAGGCCAAATAATAGGGTAGCCTAATTTGCACAAAGTACTTGACACCCCGGATGCGAAGTAGCGTTGTTCTGTCACTCTTTGCCCTCATTTGCTTTACACCACCAATTGCTCTTTATGCTTTGCGCCTTTGTGTTTTTGAGGTCCATAAGACCTGAGCGTGTTTCTCTCCCCACGCACATCCGCACCAAAAGCGCCAGTCACCAGGTCCTAATCAAATCAAAAGACACGTGGCATTGAGGAGATCATCGTGGTTTTCCCAGTTTGAATTAAGCGAGGCCAACTGTAGCCACGTGCCTTGAATGTTGAGGATTGCTTCTCGTTCAGATCGTCAACAAATCAAAAAAACAGACGCATTGCAATTGAAAGCTTTGCGAATTATCCGAGTTCGAATGAAGTGTGACCACCTGTACTTGTCCTGATAATGTTCCCGATTGCTTTACGTTCGGTCAGTTGGTCCTAACCTGAACAGAAGGCATGAATCAGAGCAGTAAGGTCACGCAGAACTCTGCGAATTATCCGAGTACCAATTGATTGAGTACGAATTAAGCGATGCCATCCGCAGCCTCTTGCACTGAAAGTGTTCGGGATTGTTTCTGGCTCAGTCAACAAGTCCTGGATGTGTGCTTGGTGCGTTTACAGCTGTAATTGTGTTGACCTGGGCTCATATGCCACACTAATAACGCAGGGCTTGTAAATCATCCAATCTGGATAACAGACACGCCAGCAAAAGTACATACATGCAGACAGCTTGGTTTGGTTGCATTCTGGATGGAAAGGAAAGGAAGGTCCAAAACAGATGAAACTGATAATCCAGGTTGAGCTGAGATGAGAATTAAGACAGACCTCTGTTGTTGGATGGAATTTTTTGGATCCGAGAGTGACTTGGATGGAAGTCTGCCAAAGACAGTAAACAATCTTGGTTGATTCCTTGTCATCAGGTTGTTCAGCTGACGAATCTGCAGAGGTGACACAGGGAGGGAACTCTGGTGTTGACGTGTTGGGGCTTCTCCCAAGGCTGGACTCCGTTTCCTGGAGTTTACAGCAGAGAGCAGGATCTGAAGTTTGTCAAAAGGAAAAATGACCACAAAGTTATCCAGTGGTCCTGCTTCTGGGAACAGTGAGCATCACACTCCAAGCAGGGCCAGAGAAATCTTCAACAAGATTGCAGCAGCGTCCCCGCGCATATTGCGACGCCATGTTGTGACGTCACCACTTGTGACGTCACCGGTGGTCATGCGCCGTGGACGTAGCAACAGCACGCCGTCGTTTGTGACGTACCTCGACTCTAACAGGTGAGCACGAATGAAGCCACAAGGGTCGGTGTCACTTTTCAGCCTGATAAAATGTACGATGGCAGAACTTGGTGCCGTTCCCGTTCCAATGGAACCCTTCCGGAGATAACACCAAAATGCCTCATGCACCAGGATGTCTTACCCCTCACTTTGGACAGCTTTTTTTGTTGCCAAGAGAGAGGCACCCCAGCTAGTCGCCTAGCTTGGGTCATACTCACTAGGTGGTCATTGTGAAACAGTTGACACTTCACTCCTGCCAATCAGGTACAAGCCACACCCCGTGGTGCCTTTTCAGGCACAGATGAGACACCAATTGGGGTGCCACCTGATGAGATCCTGGCCAAGACCTTGCGTCAGGATTTTCCACAACAAGTTCAGTGAAGTTCTCCTTCTGTCCCTAAAAACATTAGATCCCTGTTTGGATCACGTGATGGGACGACTCGCAAAGTTTGGACCAACCCAAGGCGCTTCGTAACTTTTCAGCAGACAGACCCTTCTTCCCGAGATTCTCTCTGCCATCATCAAACACTCGCGTGTCACACATCAAAAACAAGCTACAAACTGCGGCTAATCAGAGCCCGGGGAACTTCACGCAGAAGTTAGTAAAGCCACAGGCTCTAATTTACGTCTGGTGTAACTTTTGCGGCTTATATAGAAGTTCTTGAATGGTAATTGGTGAAGCGCAAATGCCAGACAAAAGTTGTGGGCGCAGAGCCAGGTTTGTACTCTTGGGTACAGACCAAATATTGGACCTTTGATTCAAAATGCGCCCTTTCAAGCCACTTCTGCCTCTTCTGAAGAACAGGAGAAGGACGGTGTGAGCCAGAATTGCTGGACATCGCTGGAAAACCCCAGATCTTTGGGCAACTTCAGAACATGAGGTTCTCCAAAAACCTTGAGAAAAGGGGGTGTCCCTGGTCTCTGGAAGGTTTTTGTATCCCCAGTGAAGAGTACGTATACCACATACCTAACCCCAAATACACACCTAAGTACACCAGGCAAAGGTACCACGTACCCAAGATAAACATGCACAGCTGAGCATCTTTGCAGAGCTCTGCTGCTGCCTTGCTGATGCTAACTGGCCAGAGTATATATGTTGACACACACTTACTACCAACTGGCTAACTGCGCCCTTAAGAACTCGACACAAGAAAGTCCGCAGGCGTCCCTAGAAAGTTTAGTACAGAAGGCACTTGTGGACAAGTCCAGGACATAAAGTGCGCTTCAAAGGAAGCCCACGGCCTTGGAACTTCTACCCTCCAACACTTCAGGGAAAGTTTCTAAAGTTTCAAACTTCAGATAGAATACTTACATCCTAACCAGGGAGAGTATAAAATGGTTACTACGGGCCGCAAATCGGAGTGTCTTAACGAGAGGCAGTTATCGCTATCTCTGCGGGCTCATATCCGGCAACAATTAACGAGGAAAATTGCCACTTAAGACGCAAGAGAATCGGACTATTTGGGTCTATTTCTGTAACAGGTGAACAGCCCGTATTTTATTCGGACTGTGATTGTTCTGCAGCGTCCCTGGTCGAAAAATGAACAACTTCTGAAAAACCCTGAGCGTACATACGATGCCACTATGGTGGGAAACAGCCTCATTTAGGTTGACTGGTGGGGGCTGCTGGTTTCTCAAAGTTTGAGGAAAGGATCTGATCGAAGTTTGGGGGTCACGAAGACGATTCACCACTTTGTGCTCTTCTCTACTCCAGGGATTTAAGGGGGGGGGTAAAACAGGTGAATTTGAAGATGTGTGTTCAGGCAGTTGTGTGTAAAGGCCGCAATGACTTTTCACTTTGATCACACTGGAGTTTCGTGGCCCACTTACAGTGACACCTGCGTTATTGCAATCCAAAATTGTTTTTATTCTCCACAATGCAAAATAACTGCACAATTGCAAAAACTCTACAATTGGAAGGGATCTGTTGGAAAAAAGAGAATCCAATTCAGCTGGAATGATTGAACCTGTTGATTTCCCTTCCCCCTTTGAGTGAAAGGATGATTCTGTTCCAACTCAGAAAGACATTTCCTTCATTCTAACACGAACTTCCTTAAACTGTACCCATGTGCGTGAGGAGTACAACAGACAATGGGAACAGACAGGCGTAGTTAATAGTGCGACCTGTCTTGGCCTCGGGACGAAGGGCAATGGACGGGTCTGACCCTGGTTACTGACGGCTCTCAAGCTGAAATGGACCACCGTTTTTTTCTGGATTCAACCCTGTGAATAAGTGTTCAGTTCAGTTTGCACACTTAGTAATTTTCGTGTTTAGATTCCGTTTTAGGACGAGCGCGACGAAGTCGGAACGGCCTCATGGAGTCATAAAGGTGTTGTCGTCGTGGATCACCCCCCTGACCCCCTGACCCCCTGACCCTAGATGCCTCACATCAGATACCCCCTTGACCCTGGACCCCCCTGACCCCAGACCCCCCTGACCCCAGACCCCCCTGACCCAGGATTCTCCCTGGCCCTGGACAACAATCTTACATTGTCACGTGATGGTATGATGGGATCATGTGATGTGGCCTGGGGCACTCGGCCTTTACGCTGATGAAGCTTACTTGTTCCGCCATGCCTTGGACCACCACCTAAAAACAAGACATTTGTCTTTCGGAACATTCAGAGCGTTGCGGCTTGTGACTCCCCAAAAAGGCAGCGACCCACGCGCCCGCTCTTGTGTCCTGTTCGAGATGGGGATTCCAGATAAAAAGAGCTATCATCTCATCTGGGTTGTGACCCATGAGTAACTCCGTGATGAGGATCACTGGGCTTAGAAACCTCACAAGTGGCCTTCTATTTCTTCATCAGTAACATTAGCGAAGAGAGGACCACACTGTGAAAATGCAAAACATAGTGCTTCTTGGTGTCTCTTGTCTCTGCCAAAACTTCTGTCCTTTTGGTTGGACATAATCCACAAGTGATGGTCTGCAAACTACATTCAGAACCATGACGGAAAGGGCAAACGTTACTTGGGCCCTATAGGGGTTTTCAAAAATGGGCATTGAGTTTATTCAGTGAAATGTAAGCCTGAAGAACAAAATCTTGTTCAATTTTAGTTGCCTATAAGTTACAAAGCTTCTGACCAAATTTCGTTCTTTGACTGCATGTGTTTTGTCACTAAATAAACTCAATTTCCTTTGCTTATGCCCCTATATATAAGTGACGTTTGCCTACGAAAAGTGACCCCAGGACCGTTAAAATTCAACGGCAAAAGCAGTGCATGACCCTCCGTTTCTGCATAAGCCAAAGGACTACACTGTGAAAATGTAAAGTTTGGTGGTTTCGTTGTCATTTTCTATTGCAAGTGACAAGTACACATCCGTACATGTATATCCGTGCCAAGAACACAGACTGCACACCCAAGAGTACAGATAGGACAGGAGCATAGGTACCCAAAAACACAAGACCTAGAAGCTTCCACAACTGCTTCCCCAACCCCTGTAAAAATGCTGCCTGCTCTTGCCTTTTTATCAGAGATCACATGAACCTGACTTATATACTGTTCCCTTCCCAATTCGACACAAGTTGGCGTGACAGGAGATTCCTCTGTAGAAAAGTACAGGCCTACCCGCACAATACAAAACTGTTTTGAAGCCATTTTCTTTGAATCACACGATTGGTTTTTAGGTTTCTTGTATTGTGGAGATGCAATAAGTTTGAAGTTGGAGTTTCCTTCAAATTGCAGGATGCCTCCGATTCTAGATACACCATCAATTTTTCTCAGAATTACAGCTGTAGAACTTTTTCCCCTGATTTAAGACTGGATTAAACTTCTGAAAATAATCTCGGCAATTTTCACCCAGACGAGATAGAGTACACGCAGCTGTAGCATCTGTTGACACCCACACATACTCATAATTGCCAGTGTAATCTCACAAACGTAATTTATCTTTAATGGCTTCAATTTTCTTCATCGTGAAAAATAGTTCCCCTTGGGCTGCCCAGGAATATTTCAATTCAGAATTTGTGTGAGATGCCGGAGGGCGAAACAGTGGGGGAAGGGAAGATTTCCTTGGAAAGGTGGGAGTGGGAGGAGTGTTTCTTTTCCTGGAGTCGATTTGCATTTTTCTCTCTCAAGGGGTAGCATTTTGGTGTTTGTCAAACTTTTCTTCCTGGGGAATGGGGAAGGGGATCAGTCATCCCACTGATTTCGATGCATTTTTCCAAACTGACAGAAAAACGAGTGACCTTCTGTTCGAGTAGATGATATCAATTTCCTGGGGCTTTGTTTTTAATCTGATCCTAGAGTCACAACACAAGTCCTGAGAACGTTGCATCGGCGTTGCGTGTTCAGATTGACGGGCGTAGCTTTTCCATACATTCAGACCCGCACAGTGTCAACACCTATATCATTGCCGCATAGCGTGGCTCCGAGGCCAAGAACTCGTGCAGCTGTGCTCATGCCTGAAACATGTTTCAGACATGAGCACAGCACACAGGACACGGACTGCGCTCTGCAGCATCTGCACTCTGTGTGGGGTGTGGGCATGGAGCATCAGCATTGCGCCATTTTCAGTTTGGAGTTTTTCCGAGTTGGCAACTTTTGTGGGCAAAAGCAACAGCAATGTTGGCGCAGTCACTAACGCCCACCCTTGCGTTTAACGTAATGTTGTGTGTGTTTTAAGCCGCGTGCGCCGCCAAAGGTGCCATTGTTGTCCTTGTCGTCGTTACTGTCGTTGTAGGAGGAGGACTCATCTGCCTTTTCTAAGTCAGCTCAAACATCACTAACTTAAAATTGCACGTGTACACACACACACACACACACATGGACTTGCTTGCTCATGCGCGCGGCTTCGACGCTGAAAAGCGCCCTTGTTGAAGCAAGTGTCCTGAACCTGAACCTGATTGCACACATCTCCACGCTGTTGTTGAGACTCTTCCTGAGGCCGGGGTCTGATGGCCAAAGCAGCAAATCAAGCCGACTTTTTGGGTTCCATTCCCAGATTCCAATCTCCGGGTTTCTCTAAAATACAGGATGGAAACTCAAAAATACAATGTAGGCTTGATGTTTTTTGACCTGTCAGAAATTCATGCATCCTGTAGTTTTGAGCAACGCACGCGTAAACGGGGGTTAGGGGTCCCCAAAAATCAGACTTCCGGCTTCCAGGTATAGAGAAGTCCTGGAATCCCTCATGATCCCAAAGCAACAAACGAAAACAAAGCCAGCAAAATAGTTGAGGCAGACAGAATTAGGAAACAGTTGCCTGTTTCCAAAAGCAGAGACGGCCAGGGTACACCCACAAGAAACACAAAACGCTCCCGTGGACTTTCACCACATTTGCAAACAAGTTCCAGTCCAGTGTATTGGCTTCGTAAAAAACCGCCCAGCAACAAGAAGGAAAAGAGCTTGAGGGGAAAAACACTGCGTCCAAGCAACAAAACCAAAGACGAATGCCCACTAATAGTGTGTCAGAAATATTTTTGATTCAGGTTGCTATGTTTTTTTGAGTTGAATCTTCTTTTGGAAGTTGGTCAGAATTCCAGGCATTGTTCAGATTCAGAGAACACAACACAAGAACGGAACCCATGGACAACCATCAGGCAAAATTTGTGCCCAAAACACTGAATTTGTTCAGGACGTACGAAAATAAAATGATTGACCAATTCCCACAGTTTCAACGCGAGAGAGCGGTTTGCAGTTATCTGTGTATTTTGCGAATCTGCTTTTTTTTCCAGATGATTCCTACGAATTGTGCAGTTCTCGAATTATGCAGACTTTTATTGCATTGTAGAGAGGGAATTCGTTTTTGGAGTTTTGCTCGAATTGTGTGGGATTTCGTAAAAAGTCAATGCAAATTACGCGGGGTCCACTGTATACACAGACAGACAGACGTAACGTCACAGAGTGATAACCAGACTTGCCCTCAGCTCGGGACCGAAACACCGACGCGTGGGTTTGCGCGCTTGGATGTGGCTTTGTGTTGGTTAATGAGAGCATCTCGGCTGGTGTTTTTCTGGATAATTGGAGCCCTGGGCGATTCATTTGAAGCTCACTTGCGCTGTGTTTGTGTCTGTTCTATGGGACAAGGGATTAGGCTGGATATACTGTGACCCCCTCTTTATTTGAATCTGTTCATATCCAGCAGATTCCTTCGAAAAAAAGCAGTTTTCTCGAATTGTTCGTCGTCGTAGTGTGGTGGGGACAGAACATGTTTTGGAATCTCTTTTCCAATGGTGAATGGTTTCAGAAGCTGGTTCAGGACAACCGGTGTCGCATGTCGTATAATATATAACTTAAACGACAACAGAGAAAAAAATCACGAGATTTGAACCCAAACGCCGCAAGGTATTCACTGCCTTGCATGGGCATGGCAGCATGACATGCATGCCACAGAGGTGGTGCACTTTGGTGGAGACTTACATGGGAAGTAACACATTCGTGTGGATGATGCAACTCTATAGCAGAGGATGGGAACGCAAATTGCACGGGCTTTCTCCTCGGCAAACGTTACTTTTAGGGTTTTTTGAAAATGGAAATTGAGTTTATTCAGTAAAAATTCAGGCCTAAACAACAAAATGTTGCTCAATTTTAGACTGTGTTTTGCTTCTAAATAAACTCAATTTTTGTTCCCCATGCCTCTTTTAGCAACGTTTGCCTTCTCGTCAAGCATTGAGGACTTTAAAGTGGGGTTCCAATGTGGCATCATCCCAGAATTAACCTGGACTTTCTGAAGATGAAAGATGTATCAGATATGTCAAGGAAATCCTTTTGACTCTTTGTGGGAATTCAAGGACACGACCCAATGAAGCTGCTGCTATGTTGACCTTCCGCCTTTTTACATTTCAATCAAGAAAGGATGTTGTTGAATTAGGGTCAGTGGCCACCTTCAAGGTGCAGTGTGCACTTGTGTTTTCTCCAGACAAAGAAACCCTTTCTGGGTTGGCCAAAGATTTTGCACTGTTTTTGTTCAGAACATTTGTCCTTTTTGGCCCTTTGAGGTCAGCGTCCCTCCTCTCAGATAGCGATCTCTACCTTCTGCACAACAGGAGGTACCTCCCGCCTAATTCAAAACAGTAATACCGAACAAAATTCTTTCAAATTAAGCAAATTTGAATTAGCTGAGCAGGTAGATTAACACACGAGATATTTGCATGTGATTTTAATAAGAATTCGAATTTACGGGGAATTCAGATTGCCTATGTTCGGTATAAGCGGGAGGTACCTGTGTTGAACCTGAACCAACCCTTTGATGTCAATGCTGCCAAAACTGAAAAAAAAACTAACTGTTTTTGTCTTTCTATTTTCAGGTAAGAATGACGAAGTTTGAATGCGCCTTTCGTGAGTAAATTTCTCAGTTTTCAAACCTGAATCTTGAACGTGCCACCCC
>JAAUYG010081050.1_pt1 | contig 13643 bp, 3 predicted proteins | sample 7278091 | NCBI WGS metagenome assembly JAAUYG01 (sample SAMN14350201, study PRJNA611818) | marine sediment metagenome | isolation source: surface marine sediment (0.6m) | place: French Polynesia: Moorea | collected 2018-08
AGAGGACATGTCGTTTGAAATTTTTTCTCCCATATGGTCCCATGTTAACGAAAAATAAAAAATTTAAAATTTTGAAAAACAAAAAAAATGGTCTGGAGATATGGTGGATAGGTACCTGCCCCCAAAATTTGGCATTAATTCATTCAGTGGTATCCGAGACAACGATGTCTACGGACGACGGACGGACGGACGACGGACGGACGACGACGGACGCCCGCGTGACGACAGTAGCTTTGCTGTGCAGTAGCACAAAGCAGAGCTAATTATACCACCATGGTATTTGAATGTTTGGCCAAATTAGCAACATACTAAACACAAAGGCATTCTGTCATAGCCAGAAAAAGTTTTTCATTTTATCGTACAGTCATATGCTTACATACAAATGCATAATACAATATAATACTTAAAACGTTTGTTTTCAACTTGACTTTCACTTTTACCAACTTGAAACCTCAATTCTGATCATGATTCGGAATGCTTGTACAAATACACAAGTGACACTAAAAAGATCACATTGGATGCATCTGTAATAACAATGCTCATACTCTCTTATAACATATTTGACAGCAGAATATAGGTCAAATAGTGACATGTACCAACAAATAAGAGGACCGAGTACAGTGAACCTGTCCACCACCATGATACCGGTACACCACCGCTTTTGAAGGACCATATTTGTGGCAGAGGTTCCCACATTACTATATGCCATTACACCTGTCACAAATGACCACCTGTCTTGAGAGAGCATATTTTTATAGCCAATTAAGGGCGGCCTATCAAGACAATTACTGTAATTGTCTTACATGCAGCCACTCTAAGTACTTTACAGTGAAAGTCTTTCCTCAGCAGCATGGGGTACTGTTCACCGGTATTCATCTGGTTAGATACAGAATAAAACTCTACTCACAATAGCACAAGTAGATTACATTTAAAGGTGGGCAAACTGCTTTCAAAATAACTTGACCTTATAACCACATATAATATTATGGAAATAATTATATTATCATGCTTGTGATCAATGTACCATTTTACAGCGACAAGTAATAGTCAAGTTCAGTCATTTAGTGGAATCTCATGATTAAGACCACCCACCAGACTGTTATAAACTGGTCTTGATTATGTGGTCTTGTTTCTGAAACAACCACGTTGTAAAAGTATAGTTTTTGGTACGTGTACTCCTGGTAATAATCTTTATTCTGTAGTTGTCTCAATTCTGATGTCACACCATGGTGTTCCACTGTATATTTACTGCAGTATGAGGAGTTCATGACTAAATTTTTATAATAATTATCAGTCAAGTTACTCTAACATTTTTAGTACTGGTATGTTTTTGTAGAATTGTGAGAATATGCTACAGTCTTCTTAACTATTTCTTTAAACCCATAAATTGCTCCATTTTTGTCGACAAATGAACTTTCATCAATCACATATACTGGCATGTGCTAGTAAACTGCAGGTACTATACATATACATACATAGATACATGTACTGGGATTCTGAAATATTGCGAGTATTTTCTAGCATGACACTGTGTGCCTCTAAAGGCTCATGATCGAATATTAAAATCTCATTTTAATAACAAATCTCTCAATAACAAGTCCAAGACTTATAATTCTATTGGTGCCAACAGTATAATTGCAGTATCATCAATATAATACCGGTAATAATATAGAATGCTGCAATATAATAATATAATATTAGATCAAGTTAAAGATGTTTGAAATTTAAAATTTTCAAAATCTGTAGCTGAGGAAGCCTACAAATTGGATTGTTGTCATAATGCAACCACAATCAAAACCCTGGAATTTATGTTTGGCTGTCCTACACTCGATTCATGCATACCCTCAGTACTGACAGGTTTTAGTATCTGTTCATTTCTAAAGTTTCCTTTGCTGCTTTGACAATAAGCCCCATTACCCGTAAAAGGTATCTGTACCAAGATAAAATTGCAGTCTCAGTTTTTCCTTTAAGAAAGAATGATCCAATTGCATTGTACACTGGCGTACATAAACTCAATTCTCATAAAATTTTCAGAATATATATTTACCATGTATCATATCATATTTTTTTCATATTTTTTTCATGTATGTATTGGCATTTTTGAAATCTTAAATTGCTAGTAGCTGTACATCATGGTACATGTCACTGGTGAACTGTTTGGAGGATACAATATTAAATTCAGCTGCTCAAAAGGCAGTGGTATGCATGTATGGGGATTTTAAGTCATCCAAACAAACGTGACCAACAATGGCATCATGGGAAGCTCCTTATTGCTACCTTTCCTGATTTCAAGCCATAAATTTGTCCCCAGGCATCAAGACAGGGTAACCTGCACAGCCTGCAGGGCAGCTTAGAGGCAGCAATTACACACAAAACTCCCTTCCCAGCTGGTAGATGTACTGGCATTATTCCTGGTTATCTTAGACAGGCTCTATAACCATTAATTAGAAACAGCAGTGGAAAAGCAAATGGTCTTTTACCCAGACCCTCGACAATGTATAGTATGTATTAAGGATATTTGGTTTATGTTCAAGCTAACATGGCTTCAAGTTATCCAGCTACACATGGGTACATGTCAAGGTTTACCATTCAGGAACAGATTGGCTGTCTATTCAATATATGTTCCACCCTTTAAAGCATTCTCAAAATAAGATAGGACCGTCACCCCCCCCTCCCCCTCCCCACCCCCCACAAAAAGTATCCGATATTGCATGACCACAACATATCTGTTATCTGTGTTGATATCACATGGTTTCTGTTGATGAGAATCAGATTGCAGAATTTCTCTAGCATTTAGTCTTCAGTGAATATGTATGTACATGTGTATGTGATCATATGAAATACTTAACAATTTCACTAATTAGTAGACAATGCATGTATAAACATGGATTTATGACCAAGACATTAACTGATTTACACATTTCTTGAAGGTGAACCACGGTTTTTGTATTTCATTGCTTTTCTCAGAAGACATTGCTTGGATGTAACATGTGTATATTGATTTATATACCAGTACATGTACTTATTTTTAACTTTTTATATCTATAAAGTTAATTTTTATCCCAAAGGCAGAATCAATATTTAATGATTTGCAACACCTGACGCCAACAAAGGTTTGGCTAAAGCATGTACAGTATATGTGCATGGAAGTACTGTCTATACTGATTTGCTTTTAACTATAAACTGGCATGTATATAACAAAGTTTCATCACAAAGCAACTTGGAATGCCACTCTTTTTTGGGGGAAAATGTCTATTATTTGTATAATTTCATTGCACTGACACTGAACTAGAAAGTGTCACAATCCTATTATGGCTTAACACAAATCGTGGTAATACTGCCTGGCAGAAGCATACAGAAAATTGTAATGGTGCTATATTTATTTCAGCAGAGCAACTCCGTGCATGATGTCAAGTCGTATTTGAGCCATCTCCTCAGTAAGGTCTTCCGTATGGAACTGCAGCAGCTGCTCCACAGCGATGCGTCGCATCTCAATTTGTTCCTGCACTTCATGGCGCTCCTGTAGCAGATCTACTAACTCTTTGGAGAAAACTGTAAAGAAAAAAGGGAAAGCATGGAAGAAAAATATATAATGTATATTATGTACATGCACGATTCAACTTTTATCAATAAACCACTGCACCTGTCCTAGTAATAATATATACATCGCATGCAAAAACATATATCGAAGGTCATGTAGGTGCCAATAGCATATGTTTAGCATAAGACATATGATGCAATCAATATTTTTACAGGAAAGACAAATAATAAATATAATATATATGTAAATGGTCCTTCAGGGTGCTACTTTTTTCAACTATTAAAATCATACAGATTCTCAGGGCTGGATAATGATAATATGACATATTGACTAGAATATCAATTAAACTTTGCAGGATTAATTAAGAAACTGTCATGACTATTCTTACAATATTATATACAAGTCAAAGGCTGTATCAGTACCTTGTATTTGCTTTGAAATTTGTTCTACCAGTACTACCAAATCTTCAGTTGACCGCTGCAGCACTGAAGCAGAGAGAACACATTAATGCTATATAGCAAGAGCCTACAGCCTTAGCTATATTACCATAACGGGTAGATCATGTGGATGGATCATGCGGATGTTAGTAAATAAAGAACGGATTCTCTAGTGTTTGCTATGATGTTATTTCAAAATCAGTGTTCCTGACAGTCTAGAGGCTTAATTAGTACATTATGTAATATTCTTAGACCCCACCCAACACATTTTACCAAATTTTCTTGAATATATATCATGCATGCACTGGCCATTTTTTAATAAGGTTGAATATGATATCTGAACATTGCAGATAAAAAGTCTGGGCAACTGGAGGAATCATATTATTCCAGTCATATTGTCAGTACATGTAGCAATATATTAACATGTTAACATGTCAACAGCTACACATGTTACTATAGCCATGTATAATGTGCCTTGAGTAATATACATCATGTAGATGCTTGAAACGTGCCTCAGCATGTAGGAATAAAACAAATGGTTTACTGCATTTCCACCATACATTATCTCTACTGGTGCATGACTTCAGGGCATTAGGGCATTCACCGTGTTCACCCCCCAGTCTCTACCCCATCTAGCAGTGTATGGTTGTTTTATTTCCAAATCCTGCAAAGAGGATGGGGACTACCACCCTCACCGGGAGCATGTGATGGCAGTCAGAAAGACACAGGGTTGACAGCCAATAAATTGTGCATGCTGTAACAAAGCATCATATTCCCTGACAGGGATGTGAAATGGCAGCAACCCAAACCTGCAATAAATGTGACAGAGTTTGACAGCATTTGCCCTCCTCTTGTATTGTTTAGCGCAGATCACCATGTGACAACTTCAGGCTTTGTGCAATATTTTTTTTCCAGAAAACTTCCTCTCTCATGAAAATTTATATACATGCCATCACCAGAAACACTCTGAGGTCAATAACTTAATTTGCTCCTTTCTGGGCTGTTGCAGATTACAACCCAAATCATTTTATATGCACACATTCATATTTTATCAGCTAAAGTGAATTGCCTGTGCAAAAAGTTGATGTAGTTGGATAAAGAGATATATAAGTACAGGAGTTGTGTATTCCTTTTGTTTCGATGGATAAGTCTCTTATTGTGCTGGGCTTTTTTTTTTTATTTTTGTGCTTAACTTCCATACAGTTGGTGAAATGGATAAGTACAGCAATTATTTCTATCTTTGTATACATTATCTTTTGGTAAACTTGAATGAAATATATTGCACATGTTCTTCATAATTTAAAACCAATCTGTTCTTTTTAGATGCAACCTACTGGCACCTGGTTGAATAACACTTTACAGCCTAGCTCCCATAAAATCTATTAAAGTGATGCTCTATTAGGAAAAAATGAGCTAATCTGCCAAATAATTCATTTCATAGTAAAAGAAGTGTTCTTTTGTGAGAGGGTAAGGATCAAATGCATTTACCATACCTATAATTCCCAAGTTGTTTGTACTCTCTAAAGAGGGTGTCATATCTGTAGTATCCTTTAGGCATGTTAGGACAGGGGCCCCTGTGTATTAAATATAAACCTTCTCAGCATGCTCAAGAAACATGGATTATTGTGCTGTGGCTTTGGATGTTTTTTTCACTTTCAAACCAAAATAAAATACTGGTGGTGTATTGGTGCTTCATCAGCTTTTTATCATACAGTAAAATTAATAACTTGTTTAAATGAAGTACAGGCACCAATATTGTCTTTATAGAGGCTCTACTGTATTATAGTGGCAGTTTTGCAAGCGGTAATCCCTAAAGAGATCCACCTGAGCCCAAACAGTGTGTGGGTGCCAGTCAGTGTCACATCAACTGCCCTAGACAGCTCCATGCAGTCACTTGGCGTCATGGCCTCCCTGCTGTCATTCCATCGCCAGTTATTGATCAGGCTCAATAAATTTGCAAAGACTGGGTGGCACTGATCACGACTGATTGACAGGCCTTATTAGGGCAGATGAGTCATGCTTTAACCCTTCACCCATGGAAAACCGCTGGAAGGCATGGCTTTTGGTCCCTTCCCCACGAGATAATTGCAGACAATAACAAGATTGCATAATCAGTGATAATATCTGTAGTGTCCTAAATCAAACCCCCTAACTGACACTATTGACTTGGGTTGATCATTAAGCATCAATAGCTACAGTTTACACTTCCAGCATGTCCGATGAAGACATATATTTGCACAGAAAATGCGTCTCATGAATATATCAGTGCAATAAAAAGATGTATCCAAAGATAGGACTTCCTGGTGTATAATTTCTTTTCTGGTAAGAAAAGGCCTGAGATAACTATGGACACCAGATACAATGAAATTTCAACTCTATATTGTTGTAATAGTCACAGAAACATATAGGAGATCATTATAAAGCAAGAAATGTGCGATGTGATTTAAACAAAGGCATTCCATGACATTTACATGCACATAGAAAACCAATGCTCAGTGATGCGAACAACTCTTAAGGGGTTAATTATTCCCTGACCCACGACTGTCTCCAGCCTTTTGATGTTTGAGGAACCTCAGCTTATCCTGGGGTCCAGATGATACCAGTAATGAAGGATGGTGGAATCCGAGGATAATCCTCCCACCAGGGAAAGGCATTTTGCCATCAGGGCTGATATCTTGCTGCACTAAGCAGATAAGATGAAGCTGCAGACCTAGCACATCTCATTTGGAAATACTGCCGGAAAGCAGCTCCAAGGGAGCTTGCCTTGCAACCCTTATAATTATGTCATGTACATTAAATGGGTTATTATTACCCACTGAATCGTTTGTGTCTGATTAGTCACATTATTAAATCATACTAGTAAGTTACTTACTAAATTTAAATTTAAGGAAATGTATTTTAACATCTAATATTTTAATACATCAAACCTAAAAACATGCTGATATGAATATTTTATATATTGTATTGCAGAGATACCAAAATCAAATGTATGCTATTTTCGAGTTGACGGTCCCAAATTTAAGATAACTGATGGAAATCTTGTTGATTGAATGCCATTTCATGACACATCCCAATATAAATATTGCGGTCAACAGCTTGAAATATTAAATACACACCAGTAATTATAATATCAATGCTTGACCGAAGAGGAAGAGATCAGGGACTTTTAATCGAAGGAAAAGTAATTTGGCCAAAATGTGTGCAATGAATATTTATGGGGCATGAATACTGCTCAGTCGTTTCTTGGTACCCAACAGAAACCCAAGTTGCTATTCAAATGCAAGATACTTCTTGCATAAAAGAGCCAGTTTTGGAGGCAACAGGAGAACCCTTGGGATTGTCTAGATAGCATTGGTGAATTCTCTTTCCATGTTCTTGCTCACAACCTTACCATAAATTCAAATACATTTAGACAGGATTTTCTGAGCTTTCAAGTGAATACCACGTTCTTGTTCTCAAGTAACATTGAGCAAATTCCTTACCATCGCATGGAAAAAAAAGAAAAAAAACTGTACAAACCATGTACTACCTGTTAATGAATTACCATTGCAAACTAACTGTAAGCATAGTTTTTTGTATGCTTACAAAGCATAAAACACATATGATGTAACATGTAAACATGTAGAATGATCATGGTAGCGTACTTTTCATATTAAGAAAACTATTTACATGTACTTACATTTATCTCTCGTATAGTCAATTTCCTTGCTTTTTTTTATCATCAGACTTGTCATTTTGTCCTCGACAGCATCTTCTGTAGTTTCTGGTGCTTTTTCTAGCTGCGGTTTTCTTGTTATAGTGTCTATCTGGAGAAGTCCTTCGTCAGGTTTTTCTACTGCTGAAATGTTTGTTTCTGTTATTCTATTAGACCCACTAAGGCACTGTCCTGCTGGACATTTACACTGATTAGCAAGGTTTCTCTCCTTCATCTTGTCAGTAGTGTCGGTGTCTGATTGATCTCCACAGTAGAGGGAAATGACACAGAAACTACATGCTGATGTACAACAGTGTGCCTCAGTTTTAATAACAGCAGTACAATCTTCATTCTCAGCTACATGTGCTAAGTCGCTAGCCTCCAAATCCTGTAGGGCGCACAGTCTGGCTACTTGTTCGGACTCCCATAGTCTATGCACAACCTCTAAAATATCAGATCTGGACCTGCCAGTCTCATCTAAATGGCTGGATTCATTTAGGAGTTTATTTACAGCAGCAAAATTATCCGTATTTAAGTGGCAGGAAGTGTTTTCTGCATTTAGCTCATTGCTGTAGCACAAAATCCTTGCATCTGTAACATGTGTAATGCCCAAGGTTTCACATAGTGTATTCTTATCCACAATATGGAATGCCTCAGTCTTTTCAGTACTGCTCACATTGGACTTGGATGACTGGATATGTAAAACATCAAGATCCACAGACACATTCTCACAGTTTGAATTCGGTTCCCGAATACCACAGTCAGCATCAGAGGAACATGTAGCACCTGATTTGTTTGGAATTTGAGATTTGTCATTTTGTGTCCCTGTACATGCAACCTCATTTGAGGGTGAACTGGGTGTCACCATTGCCACCACATCAGTACTGCTGCTGTGTCTCCTTTTAGCATCAATGCACTCTGGTGATTCACAGGAGTCTGAACACCTGTCAATGACGAAAAGCATTCTCTGGGGTGTAGCATCACTGAGGCTTTTGCACTGGAGGCTGTTTCCTTGGTCTTGAATTGCTTGCATTTCATTGTTTTTGTCTTGCTCCATATTTTGGCTATCAGTGCTGTTAGACATACCACCTGCCAGAGTACCATAGCCATGGTCCTCGTCTGCCTCTAATAGCATACAATCTCCTGGACCACTTCTTTCCTCTCTCTCCAGGCTTTCGGGATCTGTATTATCTTGCTGTATAGGACTCTGATGGCAGCATGGCACACTGGCAGGATTAGCCTTTGTTGCAGGCGGCCACGGGAATGTAGAATCAGTGTCATGATTCTCACATTCACCATGGCATGATGTTGTATATCCTGGGCTGTCATCCAAGGCAATATCCATTTCGCTTGAACCAGCACAATCATGATTCTTGCCTGCAATGCTACCCATGGCACTGCCAGAGCTGGTGGTAGTCCCACTGCCATTATTCATATCCTGATTTTGTAAAGCATATGGAACACGGCACATTGCATTTTGTTTTTCTCTATCATTCTGTGCAGATAGACAGTGGAGGCAAGCTAAATCTGTATCACACAAACATACCGTGGGATCAGCTTGGTTATCCAGACAGGATGGGGAAATGCTGGCGCTGGTGTCACAGGAATCTGTTGTCTCACTTCCAGATGCTGTGTTTCCATTATCCACTGCAGTTGCTTGCTGAGACAAGCACCTTTCAGGTTCTCTGTAAATGACTTTTAAGTTTCGCTGAAATGAGCAAGTCAATAGTGTGGTTGTTGTTGGGGTAATATCCTCCAGTGGAGTTTCTGTAGTTGCAGATATCCTATCTTTGCACTGTGATGATGGATCATCCTGTGATGTATCCTTCCCACAGGCAGGGACCAAGGTTCCCTCTGTATCCTCCTCACTACTGCTGCTGTCAGTCAGTGACGCACTGTCCTCCCCTGGCTGGTCAAATCCGTGGTCCAAGTTACACATGGTCAGGTGGATGAATGACAGTCAATCTTTAATTAAAAGATTTGACCTTCCTCTTGTTGTGGCCATCGTCAGCACTACTGATAGTCTTTTCATGCTTTCACACATTCTGAAAACAATATGTTAATATATACCATACAACCATTGCAAAGCATATTTTAGTACACATTCTTGAGAAAAAACATGTAGATTACATGTATGTACATTTCAGTTTTAATCAAGACAGAAGTACTACCGGGTGTGGCATGATTGTCTTAAAAGCATAATAATAATAATAATAATAATAATAATAATAATAATAATATAAAGTTCTTATATAGCATTTTATCATGCTGAGACTAGCTCAAAGCGCTTTACATATTATTATGCCTGGCAGATCACTGGTTACATGCATGACCTGCTCAACTCCATGGGGAGTCCTATACACTTGCTTACACGTCATTTCAATGTTGTGCCACAGGTAATATAAGTACAATTGGGATCTCTGTCTATCTCTAACTTTGTTTCTAACTCATTTATGGCTGAGTGAACACAGGTATAAGCCCATGCGAGACAATTTTTGATGAGCCAGATGGCTTACACATGACTTAAAACATACAATCTTGTGGTTGGGAGTCCAATGTTCCAACCCTTATGCCATCGTGACAACAGTAAATGCAATGTGAATATTTGAAGATGCTGGTGGCAAATCTTTAACAACCATATACATTTGTATACATGTATAAAAATCTTACCAATATGAAAACTGCAACTAAATGATATTAAACAAGTACCCTTAATATACATTGTACATCATTGAATACAATAGGAATCTTAATACATGTACTAGAGACCATACCTGGAATCATTCTTCTAGTACGGAGTCCCAGACGTTACCACCAGTATTCCCTGTGCAATCATCAGCTCGATCAATGCTGCACAGACTGAGACACATGCACCAGCAAGCCATCTGTAACAGCAAGGACACAAGAGCAATCTAAGAATAATGATAATGCAGTGAATGCCTAAAAGGCACCAAAGCCCAGGACTCTGGTTGTTCCTAAATCATTCATTATTTGCACTGACACCTGTGACAGTGCCCCCTTCTAGTATTTCCTTAGCTGATGAAAACAACAGCCTGGGGCACTGCTCAGTATGATCAACATTGGACTTCCAGTATATGTCACCCTCCTAGACTGTCAACCTTGTCTACCCTCGGATGCAAGAAGGTGCCATGTTACATGGATGTTTTACTCTTGATCTTCCGAAGGCTGACTAGAAACTGCGCCTTGGCCATTCAGTTCCACATTGCAGGAGTAATAGCCTGGAAGACGAATGATCTGTGGTCAGGCTCAAGGTCAGGGTGACTGGGTAAGAAGCTGATCATCCCGGTGCCACTACTGCAGCAATCAGCAAAGGGGCTTTTCACCGCTGCTGCTGTAGGCTGGGTAGTGGAGAAACTGAATCATACTGAACTGGGCTTGGACTGAAGGGAGCAGAATCCTGGGGTCAGGATGGCAGTGATGAATGCAGGCAAAGATGTGTGACTGTCTCACTGCATGGAATTAGGGTGGGGGAGGGAGGAGGCAGTAGGAAGGGAGGTGGTTGCTTGCAGTTGCAGGGATGGTGGAGCATGGTAACTAGGCTGGGGAATAAGGCGCTGTTGAATTGGTAATGCCACTAGTTACCTGGTGTCCCTATGGGAAGTGACAGGGTTGGGAAGATAGAGAGAAGAGTGGGAGTATGAGACATTTGGAGACCGAGGAACTTGAAGGTAGCTTGACACTATGTAGGAAAACAGATTGTCTGGTTGCCTGGTGAGCTGATATGAATGGAATGAAGGATGAGCATGGAATTGTACAAGCAATCTCGGTTTCTTCTAAAATCAAATCAATTAACTCAATTTATTTCTGAAGGACAAACTGACTGGCCAAAGAAATCTACCCTGTTAAACAAATTTAATCTTACCATGATGCTTATGGTGATACTGAGATATCATTTAAGCTACAAATACTCTTTCAGTACCGGGTACCTTTTTTAAACACCACACTTGTAAGGGAAATACACATTTTACCATTCAGGAACACCTTGCTTGCTCTAATGCTGCATAATCTGCAACACCTGCAGACAGCATTGCAGGCATAATTGTTCCTCCAAGTCATTGTGTCTGATACACTTCATTTACCTAGGGCCAGTCAAGTTCTATTCATTCACTTACTGAAGCATTGCCTTGCAGTGCTAGATGTGGCAGCTGAATGCCTTCATTTACCATTATGAGATTTAATCGATTAAAACTCATCTTGCTCAGATGTCATATTGCTTCATGTTCCATAGCACATCAGGTATCTTGGGTATTTAAGCTACATGTCGAAGGCAGTAAAACATGAATATCCCTCCTGATGGCAAATTCAGCTGCTTCTAATAATACATGTAATAGACCTGCCTGCTGAATATAGGTTTTCATAAAGTATATGAAGTGGCAAAAATATGCAATCAAGTTTTCTTCACTTTGAATATTATTTCATGTTTACCTAATCTAATACACATTCATTACAGGGTGTTGCAAAGAATTAGACAAGAAATTGTGCAGTCGAATGTGAACTTGTATGATCCGACCCTTTACATCTGTCCATTAGTTTAATCCATACATTACATCAATGCGTAATACAACAGGCTTCACCCAGTGAATGCCACTATTTCAAGTTCCTTTGCTTGAGATTTTCTCTGGCTCAATTGTCTTGTGTCCGATTGTTTATTGTTATGGCGGGACGGCTGGCTATCTTCCCTTGCCCTCCATATGAGGCATAATACGCCACTTGGCGCTGCAACACAATCAGTCCATGGTGGCAGGGCTCTATAGCGTTGTTACGTGAATTGTCATGCTGATGAAGTGGCTGCAGCTACATGTACAGACTCCGAGACTGAGTGGCAGTCAGTCTGAAAGACCTGGAGCCTCCACCCAACATCAATACTGCCATACACAAGGCTGTCTGAAACTCATAAAGGGCCAGGGAATCCGGGAGGCAGATTATAGCAAGAATATCGCCTAGCGGAGAGGCTAACATAACTATATGCCACAAATTGTACTGCCTACATGTAGAAATCAAGATCAGTTAAATTTTGCTCAAATATGGAAGATATTCGAATAAACAAATTACCTATCCTCTAATGTTGGGAGTCTACTCATACAGTCACATGTTAAATCCGCCTGCTAAATTCCCAATGTAAGTGGGCACCTAAAGTCTGAACAGCTAATTTTAAGGAACATTTTTACCTCAATTTTCAGTGTTTTTGTTAGGCATTCAAAGCATATTTATGTATTCAGCATTTGAGATGAGTTAGGCTAGAGATGTAAGGATTAATTGATGTATTGGTAAATTGTTGATTTGGACAAATTTCCTCAGCGCATCGATGCTTTTTGCGCATCGACAGCAATATAGCTGAGGTGACTTAATTATCATCAACATGCTGTATGTTTTTAACATTTGGCAGATCACCAGAAATAGCAATATTCTGTATTTCCTGATTCCCATGTTTTCCATCAAGTTTGGTTGAAATTGGGTGAAAAATGTGGGACCAGAAGCCTTTTGAAATCTTAACATTGGAAATTTTGCAAAGTGCACCAAATGATCCCAAACAGAACTCAGAATTAGAAATGAAAATTACCTTACATATGCAGTTCATAGGACCTTGAACCCCAAATTTTCATCTGTTTAGTGCTATACAATCAGCCGTTTTCAAGATATTGCACATTTTACGATTTTCCCATTGACTCCAATCGGCCAACACTTTGACTCTTCTAGCCTCATTAAATGGTCTTGTGTTAACATAAATTTAAAACTGCCATAAAAATATTTAAATCTTGTCAGATGCCCCAAAAATGTAATAAGCTATATTCCCCATAAGTAATATATTTATCATAAAATTTGGCTGAAATCGGACAGAAACTGTGGGAGAACTAGTTTTAAAATTTTAGCTCCCATAGGGTCCCATGTTAACAACTAGAAGCCCAGCCGGGCTTTGGCACTCTGCTTAACAAGATGTCAGACAATGACC
>JAAUYG010128033.1_pt1 | contig 13643 bp, 6 predicted proteins | sample 7278091 | NCBI WGS metagenome assembly JAAUYG01 (sample SAMN14350201, study PRJNA611818) | marine sediment metagenome | isolation source: surface marine sediment (0.6m) | place: French Polynesia: Moorea | collected 2018-08
ATCTTAAAAATCTATACTCTTAATTGCCCCTTCAGCTTTTTTTTCTAAATATTATTTTTTATTTATTTTTTTTTTTTTGTTGTTTGTTTTTTTTGTTTTTGTTTTTGTTGCTTTTTTTGTTTTTGTTTTTTTTTTTGTGGTGGTGTTGGGGGGGGGGGTGGGGGGGGGGGTGGTGGTGGTCGTTTTTTTTTTTCGAATTGACCCAAAAGTAAAATCCGATACCAAAAATTATCCATTTGAATGCAATTACATCTATGTTTGAGATGTAGACGGATACATTAGCAAACGTATCATACACATGTTTGAAGAATGGGTTGCTATATTAGCACAGCAAAAGATAAATTAAGAGATAGGTTTGTAAACTCACGCTTGCGTCTCGCCTTGGTTCACGTGACACCATCTGCTGACTTGATTGGCCAGTGAATCCTCCAGGGAAAGCTCTTTCCTGAACGCTGTAACCCTGTCTCGGCCCACGCGGGTCGTCTGCTGAATGCACCAGGGAAGATCCTGGGCCCGATTTAGACGCAGTTAAGCCAGGCTGTGGTAGTATTGTTGAGGATGTGCTCGTTGTTGTGGCTGGAACAGTGTACCAGGATCCAGAACGCTGAAGACATCCTGCGGGAGGCCGCTCGGAAGATGTCAGAGTAGTTGATCCCGATCCAGGTGGCAATGGATATTCTGTACCAAACGGCCTGCCGTGCTGGGTTGCATTTGGCTTAGAGTCTTGTCTTCTGGATATTGCGCTAGAGATTCCACAGACTGGTTGTTCTACGGTACGACTTCCTTTCCCCGAGCTTGCTCCAGCAGCTCTAGATATTCCCCAATGGCCCCCCATTTCTCTTTGAGAAACCCTACGTTCTTGTTGGCCATGTCTGAGCTCAACATCGGCTTGAAATGTGGTAGGGTTTGGCCAAGAGGATGTCCTGTTTTGCTCCAGAACATGTTGCCTTGGTGACGTATACCTGGTCAGTGCATTGTAGGGAGCCACTGGTGTTGACTGGGTCATTGGGCTGTTGGAAACCGTAGCGCCACCTAGGCTTAGTTTAGCGTGCTGATCTCCAATTGGTGGGGGGTAAGGTTGCACGAGACTAGAACGGTCTGGATATCGTGGCTGTGGCTGACTAGGAAATGTGGCTCCTGGTGATATTGGGAACCTAATATCAGGATTAGGTGCCGGGTTAGTCGCATGGAACTTGGTGCCAGATGTACAGCCGGTTTCAATTCTGGCTGGATGCTGATTACCCAGTGACTGCCATGGCTGTTGTGAACTTGTGGTTGCCCCATGTACGCGTGAGCAGTGCTGATGTATGGTTGGCTGTTCATGCGCAGGGATTCTGGGATGGGGAAGCTGGGGAAGCTGCAGCTGTGGCTGCGATGCTCGTACAGCGGGCTCCGCTAGCTGGGTCAGTGCTGGGGAAAGTTCGGGGCCCTGGCCCTGCTGGAGTAAAGCTGGAGCACCAGGAGGTGCCCCTGGGTGTTGTGGCACTTGAAAGTTTCTGAAAGTGCGAAACGCAGATACGCGTTGCTCATGTTGATGCTGTTGTTGCTGCTGCTGCTGTTGTTGAAGCTGCTGCTGCTGCCTCTGCTGTAGCTGAAGCTGTTCTCGCTGATGTTGTTGTTTCTGTTGTTGTTGTTGTTGTTGTTGTTCTTGTTGTTGTTGTTGTTGTTGCTGATGGTGGTTGTTTTGATGGTGCTGAGGTGCACTGATATCAAATCCCATGCAAAGGGGTCTAGGCTCTGTCGCCGTGTGGTAATGTGGTTGGTGGAATCTAAAGCCAGCCCGGGCCTGTGGGTCAACAGGCAGTCGAGGAATGAGCTGTGGAGGAGTGCTCTCCATAACTGCATGTCCACTGCTACATACCTTCTGCCTTGTAACAGCGTGTGCGTCTCGCCTCACAACGTTAAATCCTGGATACGAGGCCTCAGATCCTGCCTGTGTGGAGACTTTGGGCCACAGTGGATTGACTCTTTGCTGCCAGCTGTCGAGCTGTCCACACACAGCTAACTGCCCAGGGTCCATGTTATCTCGTCCTTGAGTAGCAGCACTAGACGTTGCATGCAGTTGTGCTCGCTCTATCTGCTTGGCACCATGGTTGTGGGGAATCACTGAGATAGACTTCCGAGGATCAACATTTGGTACGAACTTCTGGTTCAGCAACATGTCTGAGTCGTGACCCACGGCTGGTAGGATAGGGACAAATACACCACCTGGTCTGCCATGGGCTGAGTGAAGGTGAGCCATCTGATGTCTGAAGTGTTGAGCGAACTGTTCACTTTGCACTGGTGGTTGCAATGTTGCCGTGTTCTGTGCATGAGCATCCATGCTACTCTGCATATTGTTCACGTTAAGCTGTCGTTGGTATTCCAGGGTTGTTTCTCTACCAGGAAATATATTTGTCTGCGACTGGTAATAGGGTTCAAAGTTGTGAATCATAAAGAATTCCTTTGCTGCCTTTTCATATGCGCTTCTCCGTGTTCTGAAATTCGAATACGGCTCATGTTTTTTGCCTTTTGTTTTATTCTTCTTGTCGGCTTCTGTCATGGTACGATCCCCTGCCATGGATGTTGTTGACGTACAGGTGCTGACTTTGGTTTTGCTGCTTTCTGTCACAGGGAAGCTATTTTCATCCTTGTTACTGGAATTATAATCTGCAGAAGTGTCATTGTTTGTAACTTGCTGGGGCTGGGTCTTAGCCAGAGTTGGACTAGGTACTGGTTTAGTGACTATCAGGTTGTCAGCTTTCTCCACCTGAATAATATGGACGTCTGCATCGCGAACGACTTCCCCTTCTTGCCTCGTCGATAAATCTACTGGTTGGTCAGGCGTGACTTCGTTTGCTGTCCTTTTACCTGACACACTGCTGTCTTCTTTCTTTTTCAACGATGAGGGTATCCTTGGATTGTTATTGTTATCCTGAGCTGCAGTATATTGCTGGTTGACTCTTTCTTTCTTCGTTTCTGCCTCGTCCGTCGTGCTAACTCTTATCTGTGTGTCGTGGAGCCTGGCTGTTGTAACCCGGAGATCAAGAACACCTTCAACTTCATCGACAGAACTTTCAGGCAGCTTTTCTTCTTCGCTTGTGTCATGTAGGAGAATTAAATCTGGCAAGCCTTCTGGCACAGCTTCATTTATTACTGTTGCTTTAGGCTCGTCTTTGCCAACCTTTGTAGATGCACCTTCACGAGCCAGAGGGGATTTGCGGATCCCAAGGGTTTGAGGCTCTAATGATTGAATCCCTGATGTCTGAGGGCCAGTGGAATTGCGTTCATTTGAAATAGGATTCTTACATCCGGATCCGACAAAAGCTTTCTCCTTCGTTAATAAAGCCAGTGGTTCATTTTTTTCTCCAGAACTGGCTACGCCAGGAGTGTTCTTTTTCTCTTCGTCGTCCTTTGTGGCATTACCGTGGCCTGCTTTTGCACCTCGATTCACCACTGGACACTCTGTCATTAATCTTAAGTCAGGCATGTCCTCCGTCTGAAATCTTTGAAGAGGTCCATGCATCATATGGCGTGGTTGGTGCATGCTGTTTGAAGCCAATGGCGCGGGATTTCTTGTGATTGTGTGGTCCTGATGTGAATGCATAACAACAGACGTCAACGCAGGATCCACTGTATGCTCTGGTGATTTATTCTCATAGGATGTATTGCACGGAGGAGTTGTAATGGTAAAGCTGTTCTTGGTTTTTGCGTGGTCCAGTTTTCTAAATTCTTCTTCGCTGGATAAAGTTTCAGCTTGGCCTTTCGAAATTGATGAGTGTGATCTATACACAATAGATTCGCTGGAACGCTGATCCTCATTTGTTTTGACGTCCTTCCCATCGGTACTTGCTAACAGTGATACAGTTTCAATAGCTTCGCTTGAATGGTCACTGTTAGATGGGTTGGCACATTCACTATTCGACCTCAACAAAAATGTCCCCTGTACAGTTGAATGGCTGGAATAGTCACCTCTATTTGCCTTGGTGTCACTTCCATTCACATTTGATGACCGTGATCTACTTTGGGTAGAATCTCCGAAATAGTCACTCTTATTTGTTTTGACAAATTGACCATTCAGATTTGATGAAAGTGATGTAGTTCCAGTAAAATCGCATGAATGCTCACTGTTATTTGCTGTGACACCTGAACCATTCGAACCTGATGGTAGTGTTTTATGTTCAGAGGAAGAGCTGCAATGTTCACTCTGGCTTGGACTGTTGGGCAACAATTTCGGCACACTTTCACAATTGTGAGATTCACTAACTATGGGGACACTGGTGTTTACCATTGGTTTCTCCCTGATTTCATGTTGGGCATTCTCACCACCAGCGTTTCGTTCCTCAGCAGCGAGAGACCGCACATCGATTATCTTCAGGCTACATGGCGTGCTAACTCTGCATGAATCCGCACGATTGGGCAGGCTTCCATTTACAGAGACGTTTTCTCTGCAATAAGCATCCGAGTTGGTAGTACTCACGGGAGCTGCGCTGACTTCCACTGTGCGTTGGTCCTTCCAGATTGGCGGGGCATCCTGCAATTTCCTTAACGTCTGCTCAGTCTGCTGCTGCTGCTGCTGTTGTACTTCTGCTCTGTGTTGGGGACTCTTAGGCTGCGGGTGACAGGTCTTCACGGTCATCAGCGTACTTCTATTTTCAAGCAAACCAGGGCTTGAACTAACCAAGTTGGGTGTTTTCTTGAGTATAATATTGCGTTCTGAGGCAGACACCTTTAGAACCTTCTTCTCCAGCCTGAGCAATGCTTCGCTATCTTCTTCCCCGTGACACTGTCGGATGCACTTCTTGATCTTACCACTTTCGGATAAGGTCTCACAAAATCCGGAGTCGGATGCCTTGCCTTTGCCCTGATCCTCCAGAAGTTGTGCCTGTATCTTTTGTTCCAGCCAGTTGTGTTTGGAGAATTCTTGTGCCAGCCGGTTACTAACATTTTTCTCCAGAATGACGTCATACACCTTGGCATCAGAATCTTTTCTTGCAGCCTTACATTTTGAGCGGGTCTCACCATCTGTAAGAAGGAGGGGCAGGCATTGCAGTGGAATACTATCGCCTTAAGACCACCCAGAATTGAAAACGCCTAAACATAGGACAGCTAACTAGTCGAATAAACATTATTTTCTTCTACTAGAAATACGCCCATGGGGTGGTTTCTGCAAAACAATTAAGCCTAGAACTGGTCTCCAATTCAGAAATCACCTTGGCAATGATTGTTTTCATGCTTAAGACCACTAGTGGACTTAAGTGTTTGCAAGAAACTAGCCCCAGGTTTTAGACCGCTTCCGTCTGAACCCTATGCAGCCGGTGGTCTTAATTCTGGGATGCCAATGTGTATAAATAAAAAGTCTTAGTATGCTTTTCTCAGGGAATTTGGACACATAAAATGAATGCATGTTAATTTTTGGCTTTATGCATAATGAAACGTTCACTTACCACATTTGTCATGTGGTCGTTTTCTGCCAGATGAACTCCGGTGCTTGTTGCTCAGGGAAGCATCCACTTGGGGAAATTCGGTAGCATCGGGAATGGATTCACGCCTAGCCGACTTCTTTGTTTTGCTGGTTTGCCTTTGAATTTCCATGTTTTCTTCTCGCTCACTGTCTGGCTTTACCACCTCAGTAAGACCATGTGTCTTGTCGCCATTACCTTGATATTTCTCCAAGCAGGCAACATCATGAAGACTATCTGTGCCTTGGTCAAGAATGCTGCACGTGGGGTCATGACTAATCTCAGGCTCGCTAATCACCAGCTTTTGGCCTGGTGACTCTAAGCCGTGCCTATCCGACTGAGAAGTCAAGTTTGCTGCGTGACTAGACTCACTCCCTTCAATGATAGGCAGAGCCTCTTGAATAACCAAGCTATTCGAGTGAAGATCTCCCACAGATAAAGTGTTATCTGGGGTGATGTTCCAATCACCTTCAGCAGAAACGCCTTCCTTTGTTATCACAGAGTCAACACCACCCCCCTCAATGGTTAGCTGGAGACTAGGATCCTGGTATTTACGAGAGATATCACAACTTGTCGCGTGTCCCACAGTCTCTGCACCTTGGTTAGGAAGAGCATCGGGCTTGGTCACAGGGCCAGAAACGTCTTCTATGTTGAGTGTCGACTCAAACGGAGATTCTGGAAAGCACATCGACGATTTGGTCTTCTCTGTTGGGGATGTTCCAATAAAAGGTGTCTGGATCACAGTGTCCTCTTCTGCAAATATGGAGCCTAGCTCAGATGGCCAATCTTCGCTGACGCTCGTTTGTGCCATTCCTTCCTGAAACACGTATGTGTCTGGTATGACAGACACGTCAGGCCCCTTCTGTGCCTGGTGTGTGTTCCAGTCACACAGCATCGGGTCACCACAGGGGGTCCTGGTCGTGGACACAACGCTGCAAGACGCGTGCGAGTCCTCCGAGCTAGTGGAGGGTCTCCTCAGATCCGTTGCTTCCACTGCAGCACATGTATCTGCTGACGATCCATCCCCTGTCCTTTGGTTGCATCCAGGGACAATCTGGTCATCAACACTCCATCTGTGACCCGGATGATCATTTGGGATAGTGGGTATCTTCTCAAGTCTGGGTGGATCGTTTTCAGTAGCACCAACGGGTCTGTTGGAACCTGACGACTGTTTCCTGCTGAAGCTGCTGATGGGGCTTTGAACATCTTTTGTCAGCCTGCAGTGTTCGGTATTCTTCCCATGGGAGACTCCTAAGTCGTGATTGGCAGTTCCATCTGGAAACGCTCTCTCTGTTTGCTGTTCGTTAGCGTTGAGTCTCTTCTCCCTGTCAGCACTGAGCTGGATGGTCGTGACTGTCCCTTGATCTACAGGCTCACGACCCGTGTGCTCACTATTCTTGCTACTCCCAGCAGTGGCACTCACCTTCGTCATTTCGCCAGTTACAGAAAGTTCACCGTGAGCACTACAGCTCTTGTGCTTCCTGTGGCTTTTGGATTTGATTCTGAAACGTGACATAAACTGCGCTTCCAGATGCTTATCAGCCAGTGACTTCATAAACTTGTGCATGCTTTTTAGGGATGACGATTCCTGCCGCTTGCTTCCTTGTGGTTTTCTGTCATGGGGAGGTGGGGTGGTGGTTACACAGGGTCTGTCATTTACACCATGCCTCCCCATGCTTTCGGCGGCATGGTTTTTGCACTCCTTCCCCCGTGGTGTTTCATTGGTGTCCTTGAAAGACGTAGGTGAATGATATGAGTAAGACGGCTGGGAGGTTGGTTTAGTGAAGTACCCGGTACTCCAAGATGTCCTATCGTCTCTCTTTCCGTCAGCTCCCCTGGGAGCTAAAGCAGGTGGGGTGACCAGAGCTCGACTCAAGTCAGTCACTACCTGGCTCGGTATCTGCTGTTCCTCTTCTTCCCCCGGTATTGACTCCATGTCGCTGTAATAATCCTTCTCTTGGCCGACAACTGAGTTCTGCCACCCCCAAGGCAGACGTGCTGGTATTGATAACCTCTGCAAGATCACTCTAGGTTCAAACAGACTCTCGTACAGAGCAAGCTGCTCGGTCTTGGAAAGCTTGGCTTTCGGTTCCCCACTGCGGCGACTCAGTCTACGCAGCTTACGCACTACCCGACATTTCATAGACCGAATGAGGCTCTCCTCTTCAGGTAGACGCCCAATTTGAGGCGATTCTGCTGGCGAAGCTTCAACGCACCAGCTGAGAGTCGACGACATCCTTCGGGATGAAACTGAAATTGAAGTAAAAAACTTTTTTATAATAGTACTATAAGAACACTTTCAGGATAGCAATTGTTATACTTTCTGCTGCCCATCTGGCAACGGCATGATGCCAATATTTCATAGACCTAATGCGTATCCCGAAATGTTGTTACTAATTCATTTAATTACTTGAGAACTTGCGCCAAGGCCCGTGTTCCCTTTCTACTGCGTGTGCGGTACTTCCGCTGTACATCCAGCTAATCTTCTGCTGTGCTTCTCATGTAATAATGAATACCCAGGAGATGAGTAGAAGATGAAAAACCTGACACAATAGGGTTACTAATCACTTGCCATTTCATTTGACAGGAACACTGCAATCACAGTGGCATTATTGATCGCACTCCAAACCACTCGAATGAAACTTGCAACAAGATGTCGTCCACCACAATTGCACCAAGACACGTCTGCAATGGCTTCTAATTAGGTAAGTGATTTTTCACGGAGGACACGTCCCGTGCTATTTGCATAATTCACTGCAGTAATGTGGGCGTTCGAAGAAGTGCGATAAAAGATATAATAGTAGATCGATCGACAATGTATGCGTAAATTCTGTGCGTATCCTGCGACACAGATACTAGTGTTGATCCATATACATCAAGATGCATACCCCCACGTACCAAGCTACAATTAGCAATCTCTATGCAGAACAAGACATTGGATTTCCTTCCCCAGTTCATAGCAGCATCACCGTCACCATTAGATGCTTTAGGATGAAATAAAATGTCAGGAAGAGCATTCACAGTAATTTGCCATTTTATTCAGGCTCGAAAAATGAGTAATTTGTTTCCGGCAATGGAAATGGTCGCCTTTAGTCCTTATAATAACAAAATGGTAGGAGGAAGTTATTTCTTATCTCTTTCGGATCATTTTCACCAGCTGCATGAATCCATCCATGCCATATGAGTAGACACATGGCGACAATGGCGTTTTTAACGTTTAATTAATACCAATAATAAAATTAAGCCAGCATGTCTATTTTTTAATGTGGACCCGCTTTCGCTTTCGCTTTTCGTAACATCTGTTTTGTCTTATCATTAATTTTCGCTTTCCAGTTGACCCTCTCACCACGTCCGGAACTTGGGTAATTCCCACCAATTTGCCGATATGGCGGTATAACTAAATATCACAGAATTAATTGTGAAATACACTATTTGCCAAAATGGTTATTACGCACATACACAATTGGTATTTTGTCTGTTTCATTTTCTTAAAAGTCTGGCAATGAAGAATCATCTGAGCTGCACAATTTCTAAATAAAATGTGAGTCCTTATTAGCCGTATTTTAGTTGACAGCCAAACTTTGTGAACAAACCTTTTAATTTCAAATCGTGCATCCAAAATTGAATATGATCACCATTGTGGAGAATAGTGCATACATGTATATTTGCTATGAGAGGCCTATTGTGGCTAACATGTGCACCAACTACAACAATGTATCCGTTAAAAGAACCCATGACTTATATATATACAATGTACTCTGTCCGGCATACACCATTTTGCAAATTATTCCCTAGTAAATAGTTACATTTAGCTGTTTGGCCGATCAATTGTGTTGACTATTACTATTACAACTACTGTAGCAGCAGCAGCAGAAGTAGTAGTAGTACTGCCTACTATACTATAGCAGCAGAAGCAGCAACGGCAGCAGTAGTATTAGTAGTAGTAGCAACAGCAACAGTTGCAGCCGCAGTAGAAGCAGCAGTAGCTGCAGCAACAGTAGTAGTGGTAGTAGTAGTAGTAGTAGTAGTAGTAGTAGTAGTAGTAGTAGTAGTAGTAGTAGTAGTAGTAGTAGTAGTAAAATGTTTTCGGGACCCGATGGTTTAAAAATACTCGTGTCACCTTATCGCGGCCGTGGTGATGCAATCTTTTTGCAAGAGGGAACAAGTACGTGTATACGTGTACCACCGGTGGGATCCATTTTCTGCTAAAAATGAGTGGGCTCTAAAAACTCCGTAGTGGTATAATCGTTAGTTCGGTCTCCGGATAGAGAGAATATAAAGCATAACATGCACAATAAAGGCCCGAAATACAATATTAACCTCGAACAATTGCTCGGACGGGTGTCTTGTTTTGCACCCACCCACCCTCAGCACAGTACTATCCGTTTGGTAAATGTGAATGCACATGGGGTGCGAAAACAATAACAAAAGTTACACTAATAACAATGACTGTTGGGGTGTCCAAAGACCACCGCAGAAACCAGCCCTTTGTATTTGTATTGTATCTAGTTATGCTATTGTGTGTAAAAGTATAAATGTATGTTCTACTCTTGGTAGTGCAATATGCCATATCTAACTTTACTGTCCATTAAACATCGCGGCATCTAGTTCGAGATGGCCGATTCCTAAAGCAAAACTAAACACATAGCTAGCTCAATATGTCCAGTAGTGATGCAGGAAACATGTCTGGGTTGATTTACTGGGTACGGTAGCTGATTTAAGACACTCTGTCTTATTTATTTTTTAATTTATTTTATTTTATCATCTCTATCTTACGGTAACCAGATCGCATCTGTAGATCCCAAGATCTAGACACAGGGAATTTCAACATGCTATCTCAATGTCTCAAGGTGATTATATGTTGATATATTATCATTTATCTGGAGAGTTCGACATCCTATGTTCATATCTCGAAATGCAATCTCGTGGGATAAGAATATTTTTTTAAATATTGCATGTCCTGTATCAGCCACCGTAGCTGCTCTGTGTCTGACAATTTCATTATTTTCTTTCTCGGATTGCCGTTTGCCGTCTGGTTTTGACAAGTTTATCATTTTTTACGGTTTACAGTTTGGCTTTAAGAATTTCATCCTTCGCAGTTTGCTGTCTGACTTTAACGATTCCATGTTGTTTTTGTTTTGTTTTTTCACTTAGCTGTCAGGCTTCAACAATTGCCGCATTTTCATTACTGACAAATCTCTGTGAAGAGATAAGGTGCAAAGAAACAACAATGGCCACCAAACAACAGATACGTGTTTATATATCAAAGATGCCGACCAACACTGTTGGTATACGCACACCAGCCTTCAAACCACAAATGGCCACCGCAAACACGGTATTATTCCGGGTACCAAACACTGGTATATATATAGCAAGTAAGATCGTTGGGACAGCGGAAAAACCCTCCCGCCAACAAATTCTCCCTCACATGATAACCAGATTATTACATTTCTACCCAATATATCCATAATGAACAACTTTCAAAATGTAAGTGACCTTGACTTTGACCTTTCAAGGTCACTCAAACTGAAATGTGACGGTGGCATTGGACTCTCCATATATATGGTTTCTTATTCTTGATTAATAGTAATACAGGGGCTAAGTCCGCGCCTTTACGAAATATAAAGCTTTGAAATTTGAGTGACAAACTTGACCTTTCAATGTCATTCAAGGTCAAAGGTGACGGTGTCATTGGACTCCCCCTTTTGGTTTCCTATTCATGTTAACGAGAAACATAGGGCCTCACGCGACTGCATTACGAGATGTATGTCTTTTAAATATGGATGATATTGAATCTGACCTTTCAAGATCACTCAAGATCAAACGTGACGGTGTCATTGGACTCATATGGTTTAATATTAATGTTTTCACAGCAACATAGGCCCTATGTACGCTCCTTTACGAGATATGAGGATGTGATAACCTGAGTGGCCTTCAATCTGACTTTTCAATGTCACCCAAGGCCAAATGTGATGATGCCATTGGACCCCGCATATTGGGTTTCCTATTAATGTTCAATGGCAACATAGGGCCTAATTAGGCTCCTTGACGAGATATAAGGATTTGAAAACTGAGTGACCTTGTATTTGACCTTTCAGGGTCACTCAAAGTTAAATGTGATGGTGCCACTGGACTCCGGATATAGGGTTCCCTTTTAATGCTTAATAGTAATATAGGGTCTAACCTCTTTTGTGAGATATAAGGGTTTGAAATGTGAATGACCTTGAATTTGACCTTTCAATGCCACTCAAGATCAAATCTAATGGTGCGTTGAACTCCCCATATATGACATCCTGTTATTAAAGCATAATTAATAATCATATGTCCATCTCTCACCGTTTAGCTGTTACAGACACTTGATTTTTTTTCTCCTGCCGTTTATCATTAGGTCAAAATTTCAACCCACCTTACCCCGGGGCTTTTTATTTTTTTCGAAAATCGAACGGTTTTCCCCCCGGGTCAGACGGGAAGGCTTCCACCAAAATCAAGTTGACAGACACACACTGACACACAAACACATGCAAAGTAATAACCCCACCCAGCAAAAGCTGGGGCGGGGTTTAAATAGGGACTCATCTCGTTTAAGTGGAAGGCTGGGACATGGCATTTGTGGTTGTTTGGTCATTATGAGCTTTGGGTTTGTTTTTTAAAGGGGTGGGTGGGCTGGGGTGTTATTACATCTCTGTCCCAGCATGACATTTATGATTTATGGAACGATTCTAGGTCACTGAAGAGAGAGGATTCTGGATTAGACATTTCCGGCCATTGACATTTCTTGGCGGGAAACTGCTTCGAAGACACCCGAAGGAAAATGTAAAGTCCTGAAAACTGCCAGAATCGGTGCTCGCTCGTAATTGGCCGAAGGCAACAGCAGCCCTCGTGTGAATAGGGGGCATGGCCACTATATAAGGATGCAATTTGCATTTCCCATTGGTCCTTCGAATTGAGACACAAACTGGTGTTTGTGGTTGCCGACCATTCCGCATTGATACGTTCCACTGTGTAACGAGCTGGGGATATCGTGTACACTGTGGCTGATACCATAACATTGATATCATATCTTCCCTTCAAGGATATCCCACCGCCATATGACAGCATATTTTTTTTCCATGATACCCCCCCCCCCCCCATTACCCTTCCCCAGGACACACTAGCAGTCGCATCCGATAAGAATTACATTTCTATGGTTTCGCTGATCAGTGTTCATGCAGGGCTAATTGCAGCGTGTGATCCCTTCCGCCGGGGAACCTAACCCCCCGATATCCCTCCCAGATGAAGGCTGTTCGGTTTCTCAGGTGTGCGAGGATGAAACCATCGGTCAGAAAATGATGTGTTTAACCCTCCGCGTGGTGTCAACAGTTGGATATACCGTCATGGAAAATTCCGAATTTCGCGGACTGCGCAGTGTGTTAAACACACGGACTAGTAAAGAGAACAAGATGTCGCAGATATCACCTATACTGGCATGCCTCCGAAGAACAAACCCCACACAACATCACCTGGCGTGTTGTGTAACCGCGCGTTACATATCCCGTGTCGAATATGTTACATCGATTTTGATTGGCGCACGACAGCAGCCAATGTCGTGCATCGATATATACATGTATAAATTCAATCCGTGAATATTTAAATACGTCATTATACAACCCCCTAATATACATGTAAACAGTGTACAAAATAACAGAGACATGAGTACTATATCGACCACTAATCCAAATAATCACAATTATGTTTGTATCTAATAACACATGATCCAGTTGTTGTCGTTATACTCACGTGACTCTGTGGCTGATGACTAATCCCCTAGATGACGCAATCCGCGAACATCGGATCGGCGGTCGCCTGTGAGAGCAAATGTCATTCATTTGATCGTGCAGTGTGAACGATTTTAATAATAAACAGTAGCGGGGGGCTGGCTATCCGTGCTTCACTGATCTTCCAGCGACATGCCAGTCGACCGCACGACCATATATCCAAAAGTCCTACCCGAGGTAGATTAACGCTTATATAGCGCTGGCTGAGTTTACGTATTGATTTGGTTTAGTGACATGTGCATGCACGGTATTGGCTGCTGCCCAGGAACTACTAACTCCATCAGCAGGGCTCTCCCTGGGGGGGGGGGGGGGGGGGGGGGGGGGGGGGGGGGGGGGGGGGGGGGGGGGGGGGGGGGGGGGGGGGGGGGGGGGGGGGGGGGGGGGGGGG
>JAAUYG010012666.1_pt1 | contig 13640 bp, 9 predicted proteins | sample 7278091 | NCBI WGS metagenome assembly JAAUYG01 (sample SAMN14350201, study PRJNA611818) | marine sediment metagenome | isolation source: surface marine sediment (0.6m) | place: French Polynesia: Moorea | collected 2018-08
CCTTGTCCTAGTCCATTTGATCAATTCTTGTTGTACACTTGATTAATGTAAAACACATTGCAAGTTATTGATATGGACGGAATAAATATAGATACATATACATACAATGGGTTTGGAGTTCATATTTAGCCTGGGCTGTCTACAAGTTGCACTTCACTTTTCACATGCTGCCACTCAGCTATACTTTATGCAAAGATAGTGGCATAACCACACGATTTATTATTATTATTATTATTATTATTATTATTATTATTATTATTATTATTATTATTATTATTATTATTATTATTATTATTAATCAGGGAGTGATCGGTTGAGAATCCCCAACGTATCATAATTGTGAAAATGGAGTTTACAGTAAAATTTATGTAAACAAGGCCGCCATCTGCAGCTGTTACAAGGCAAAGGTCTTGGAAAAAGCGAAAATGTTTGGAAAATCTGGAAGTATTGTTATTAGGTCCCTAATCGGATGTCAGAGAAGATCGTTTGGTTACCGATTTCAAAATGGTCTTCCTATCTGCTGTGAAAGACCCGAATACAGATGCATCAATGAGACATCACAGCGCAGATACTCCAAGTTAACGGGCGATAATACGCGCAGTTACAAGGGTTTGATAGCTGCAGTTACCGTGGGATCCTTTGGCTTAGGTAAAGTAGTGGCTAGTAATGCTTACATGGCCATAATATGGCGGTATGAAGTGGTTTGCTTGCTGAAATAGGATCATGGACTGTGATAAACTGGTGCATGCCACTTTGGTATTCGTACTTTCATGACTTTGATCTCAGTGAGTAAACAACCAGTGACGCCCACGACTACAGTCTGAATCTCGGGGCATCATAGAGTTATCACACAGCAGATGGTGTAATATTCAAATGCAGTGTTACTGGTGAGAATACATGCAGATACAGAGTCTTAACAACAACTGATATCTGCAGTTACATGGGCCTTTGCCTCTAGGCTTTGGGTAAAGTTTCTATTGATAACGTGGTAAAGCAGATATATTCATAATTTGCATATGACACAAGTCGTCGCTTTGCTGACTGAATTTATGTGGGATGAGAGTGTGTGTGTATCAATAACATATGTGTGATCAGCGATGATCAGTTTAATTACTAAGTAATTATAAAATCTAAAGTTCATAATTAAGGTTTGATTTTTGTAGTTCTTGGGTAGTAATATATTGTGTCATCAGAACATGTTTGATTATATTTGTGTGCTGACATTCCAGGGTTGGGTTTGCACATGAGGCAGACCCTGACAGAGAAGGCCCACTGTAAACAGGCGGAGGTGAATCCAGCTGCTGTAGCTGGCAAGCGTCGCCCGGATCTTCCAACCTATCGTAAGGCTGACATTGAAAAACACAGCAACAAGACATCAGGAATATGGGTTACCTACAAGGAAGGCATTTATGACATCACAGAGTTCTTAGAAGGTCATCCGGGAGGTGACAAGATCTTGCTGGCTGCTGGAGCTGGCCTCGAGCCTTTCTGGGAGCTCTATGCTATCCATCAGTCGGACAGCGTGTATGAGATTCTGGAAACCCTCCGGATTGGTAATCTTCATCCGGATGACATGAAGGCCAAACCGCTCGAGAAAGCTGACAAGAACAACCCTTTCGCAAACGAGCCATCCAGACATCCTGCGCTGAGAGTGAATTCTGCAAAGCCGTTTAACGCGGAGCCACCACCCCAGCTTCTGATTGACAATTTTGTCACGCCTAACGACCTGTTTTTTGTCCGTAATCATCTCCCTGTTCCAGTTGTAGAAGAGCCAAAATTCAAGCTCGAGCTGTCTGGAATCGGACTGAGGCGACCCATTTCATTCTCAGTAGATAAACTGAAGAAAAAATTTAAAACACATACCATATCAGCTACAGTACAGTGTGCCGGAAACAGGCGAAGCGAAATGCGTAAAATGAAGGAAGTCAAAGGCTTAAACTGGGGTACAACAGCCATTAGCAATGCTGAGTGGACTGGTGTCAAACTGGCTGATGTTCTAGCTTATGCTGGTGTCCCGGAAGAGAAAGTGGGTCATGTAAGATTTCAAGGAGCAGATAAAGACATCGAAGGTTTGCCATATGAGGCCTCTATTCCAGCAGAAACGGCTTTTGACCCCCGGAAAGACGTCCTGCTTGTGTTTGAGATGAACGGGAAGCCGCTGTCCCGTGACCATGGTTACCCACTGAGGGTGGTCGTACCTGGCACTGTTGGTGCTCGGCAGGTCAAATGGGTTAACCGGATCATACTGAGTGAGTTGGAAAGCCAGAGTCACTGGCAGCAGAAAGATTATAAGACATTCAGTCCCTCCACGGACTGGAGCAATGCTGACTTCGACAAAGCAATCCCAATTCAGGTAACAGCTGAACAGATGTTTCAAAACATCTCGGTGTCAGGTGAACAATGGTGAAGCGGGCGCTTTGAAAGCAACTCACAAAATGTATTTTGGTTAATTTGGTATGATTCATGTGGCCTTTCTAAATTACTAGTATTTGTCTGTTGCCTTTGAATGGTTTATATGATGTTAAAGTCATGATATGATGATAATACTATAATGTGATCAGTGGTGACTGTTTAGTGTTGTCATACAGTAAATCAACAGCATAATCTTCCATAATGCATGCAAATTTCATCCAAAGATACAGATAACAAGTAATTTTAAACATAATAAATGCATCTGAGTGACACTGCTAGCATCCTTCAACCCTGTATTCAGGTATTACCAGTTATTGAAGGGTCACGTGAATATATGTTGTTCTTCCTACCAGGAGTACCCGGTTCAGTCAGTGATATGCGAACCAACCGAGGGAACCTCGATCAGTCGAGATGACTCCGAGCTTACAGTGAAGGGTTATGCGTGGAGCGGAGGTGGACGTGGAATTGTACGGGTGGATGTGAGTGTGGATGGTGGGCAGAGTTGGCAGGAAGCCAGTTTACACAGCACCCCTCAGCCGCGCCACCGTCAGTGGGCCTGGACGCTGTGGGAGGCCAGTCTGCCAATTCCCGAGGACAGCAAGGAGTTGGGGATTCTGTGCAAGGCGACGGACACGTCCCACAACTGTCAGCCAGAGACGGCGGCTGGGATCTGGAACCTCCGTGGACTGATCCATAATGCCTGGCACAAGGTCACAGTCCCTGTGGAGTAGATCAGGGGATATTTGTTATGTTCCTGTTGACAACAGGGATTTGGTACAGGGGCTTGGGGGTATGGGGGTAGAAGGTCAGAATTGCTTCTGAATGGATTTTGATCTTTGAACTGTATCTCTCTGGAAGAGTCATTAGGAATTAATTGGATGTAATTACTAATTAGCCATCAACTATAAGGTATAGTATGACATAAGAGCTATATTTAAGATGTTTTATTTTTGACTCAATGTGATATTGAGTATGAGTACGATGTACTGGTACCTTGTATGTACCTGTATACTATGCGACAATCGTGGACTGCTACTCAGGAATGAGAGTGAAAATTTCTATTACCCGGTGTATATCGTATACTGGCAGTACGGTATGCGAATAAGGACCTTCCTGGTTGAGATTCATACAGAAAAGACATTGGCAGATGCCATTCTTTACTATCACAATTATTCTGACTGTATACTGGTGTGTACTGTACACATTATTGGTTGGGAATCAAATATTTTGATGTAAATTTTCCTTTCTTTTCCACAGATCTGACCATTGATTTGCTCATTACTCTATAACCATGATATAACCACTGGTATTCCTGTATAACCACTGCATTGATAGTAACTTTGTGCACCAGCTTTGCTGTTAGAAGTATTGTTGTTATTGTTGACCACCTTCTGGGGTATTTTACTGTCTCGTATCTAGTAATAGCATGATGCATGTGATAACACAAAAGCCATCATAGTAAGCCTAAAATTACTAATCAAGCATCACGAGTAACAACATAAACAACAAATGATGAACATGATAAAAGGCATGTGTATTGTTGATAAAGGTACCTTTTTCAGCCATTACGTATTTTCTTACTCTACCAGTACTTGCATACAGTTGTAATATTTGCAAATTAAATCAGGATTTCGGGGAAATTCTGATGTACAGCGTAATATAATACTAGTAAATGGTTGATAATTCCCAGCTAGAACGTAATTATGTATCATATACATGTTCTAGGGAACACGTTCTCAGGCTATGTAACCCCAGGCCATTCCGGATCAAGGATATTCTGGTGTTTTATGACATGTGATTCTGTTAGCAGGATAGATGTTAAAGAATATATCAGTGAATGTGTATATGCAAAATTCATGTAAATATCTATTGCGAGGTTATTTAAGTACAAAATGGACATTGTTCAGAACAGTAGTCCCTCGCTACTATGGACACCACTTCCACCAAATAACTCTGTACTCATTAGAGAGGTGTCCTTTGGTGAGAGGGAGGGTTAAAGGCATCCATAGTACATGTAGTACTTGCTGCTAAGTACTTGCTGCTAAATAATTCTGCCCTTGCTTCCTTTGGTGAGAGTGTCCTTTAAGAGAGGGACCGCTGTACAGTGGTCCAGTCCTCTCTTAAAGAACATTCTAGAGATTGACACCCCTCTAGTAAGGGCACAAATTCTTGGCAACAGGGACCATCAATGTATGTGATCCTCCCTCTCACTAAAGGACACCTCTCTAATGAGGACAGACTTGTTTGGCAGAATGGTTGTCCATATTAGGGGGGGGGGGGACTACTGTATGCCCTAAATTGAAAGTTACCTACTTGAAACATGTGACATAAAATAAGACTTCCACAAGTGTACATGTATCATGTGTATAGGTCACAATGTGTTAGCTAGCAATGGTCAACGGGCAGATGTATCCAACATGCCTAACTAATAAGCTTGCTTTCCATTTCTAATTACTAGCTACCATAAATATACATACCGATACACAGCAGTCCCTCTCTCTAGTGGAGGAGTTTATCCAATTGGTGGGTGCCCTGCTCATGTTGATGTGGGGCGAAACCTTGGTACAAGGTTTCACCCAGAGCAGCATAACAGTGATAGCACTTAATTGGGTCATACTCTGCTAAGAGGTAGTTCTACTATTCAGGGTATGCCTGAGTAAACTTTTGTCGGCAGACAGCGACCTCAAGCGTTGGACATGTTAGAGGGCAACACATGTAACTACAATGGTAGTGCTATTTGTAAAGCATCCAGCTAGTTAGCAGCAATGCTATCTGGATGACCATCGCCTTATTGGCTATATACTGTACAATGTTTGTTATCACACCAACAAGGTGACAATAAATGTCCTATCCTATCCTAAAAATATCCTATCATATTTTCTATTTTTGATTATTGCTGTATCCATGCAGACAGAGAATATGTCAGTCTTGCAGTATGTGTTTTAAACATGACAGTAGTCCCTCCCTAATATGGCCACCCTATTTGCGAAGAAATCGTGGCCACATTAGAGAGGTGGCCTTTGGTGAGAGGGAGAAGTAAATACATTGCTAGTAGTAGCGCCAAACATCTGTGGCTTTATTAGACAGGGTGGTGGCCCCTGTTGAGAGTGGCCACTAAGAGAGGGACCACTGTACTGGTAATATGTTATATATAATGTCGAATATGCACGATACTAGTACATAGTGTATATTTTTGGCTTGCACTGGCAGGTGATAGTGATATTGTAAGGGCGTCCCAATAAACAACCTTCGAGTTTTTGTTCCTACTGTCAACTTTTACCAGCTGTTTACTCCTGGGCAGTCATTGTACTCCCTCGTCCTATGTCCACTCTATAACGTATAATCTACATGTAGACAGCCACTCAGACTGTCAGAAGCATACACTGGTACACAATGTACAAGCAGCATATATATATAACCCAGACGTATAGCATGTACATGATCAGCTGTACATGATTGTGGAACATGGTAGCAGGCTCTCTCTCTCTCTTAGTTTAGTGAAGCTAAAAGCTGCATGCATCTTTCTAAGACACCCCCTACCCCCAATCAAATGGTACATGATTACAATTTATTACCCACCCTGATCCACTCCTTTGCAGTCCAATTGCAGCACTTGACGCAAGAATATTTTCCTGATATAAATTAATGTTTTTATGATACATTTTGCTGTACAGTGGTCCTGCTATTATACAACGCTTTATTTTAAGACCACCATTGATTATAAGTATAATAAGACCACTTGATTTGATCCAAAATTGAGATTTTTTGTGTGGGAAATGACCTTTACGATAAGACCACCTGCAATGTAAGACCATATTACATGTATGTTCTTGGTCTCATGGTATAAGAGGACTTACTTCAATGTGCTATTCTGTTGCTAAATATGGCACAATGCCCTATACGGGTTGTGAGAAAGGTGAGAACTGCCACAATCAACACAATAAAATATATTTTATTTCTAATAAGCAGAGAGTGGTTACTCCTACATGTAAGTATTATATACATGTATATACATCCTTGTATAACATATCCAGACACAACAGCTAGTCAAACAATACAATACACTATGTTGTCACACATAACAATCGACATGCATACAGGCCTTTTTTTTTCAAAATATAAATATATCCTTATTTGATTTGCGCTTGAAATACTAAACATTTCTTCATACATCATACCATATAACGGTACCGATAACCTATAATTTCATTACAATGTAACTCACATGGCATAAAATAAATGATATTAAAAACAAATGGTCCATGTGATATTATAATTGCCACATATTTCTTTACATGCATTGCCCACATACATTGTATAAATTACAATGTGTAAGTGATGTTAATAAGCAAATGCGCCACGTGATGAATGTATGAACATTAGTTTCAGATGGTAATAGGTTACATGACACTGGTCTGGGTAATATATTATAGATATAGATATTACATCATTAAAATCTGTTCAACTTTTCATCTGAAGCATGCAGGTGATTCTATACATAAAAGCTTTCAAAAAAATTAAAAAGCACATAAGGACAATACTTGATGCAATAGCTAGTGTATGTATATAAGATATATATTAATATACATGTATGTGTCTGTCATAAACAAAAGATCATTTAAGACTAAAATTTCTTCAAAAACGCTACAGCTGTCAGAGTTCGTCGTGTTTTGGTCCGCTAAACTCAGCGTGTGATATAAATCCATCCCTATCCTTGTCTTCGTGGTTGAAAATGTCGAGTATCATGGAGTTATGCTCCTCCTCTCCCGGTTTGTCTAGCCCCGCCTGGTCTTCCTGGGTGCGGATGTACTTGGATACCTAGAAGTAAAAGTTTAGGTGCACCGATTTTAAAAGAGTCAGCAGGGTTGTTTTGATAGGGCATTACTGAGACCACCTTCCTTGAAAGGCCATAATCATTAATTCCTGGCCAAATGACCTAGTGCTTCAACATCAGCAGGCAAAGACATTAATAACCAGTACCCGCACTTCAGACATTTTTTTCCGTCCTATGGGACGTGATAATATGCCAAATTTGTAAAAACATATTACTACAGTGGTCCCTGCATTTAAGACTAGCTATGAGTGACACCATAATATTTTCAATATAAATATTCCTCAATTTGAAGACCACCTCCAATTTAATACCATATTTATCTGGCTGAAGGGGTGGTCTTAAAATGCAGGGACCGCTGTAATTTCCATCACTACAGTAAAACCTGTCTTGGGAGATCATTGGGATAAGAGACCCGTCTTGAAAGACCATATTTTCCTGGCATTGTAACTTTAAGGAGTGGTCTGTCAAGACAGGTTTCACTGTGGGCCATCTTTACAATACATAGTCTAGTTTAAGTCCAAAAAGTCTTTTTCCCCTTTCATAGATGGAATTCCTATATATCTACCATTGTGCTATGCAAGGTTCTCGCTCTCTAGATCACTTTAGACACACAGTCGAATCACAGCCTGCACACACTTAGCGAAGGTTATCTATAGACACAGTACCATGCAGTCAGCATGGTCCAGTGTAATAGGTACAATAGTCCCTCTATTTTACAAACCTTTGTTTTAAGACCACCCTTGATTATAAGACCACTTCATGTGGTCCCAAAGTGCGAATCTGTGTGTTAAATGACCTTTATTTTAAGGCCATCTGCAATATAAAACCACATGTTTTTTGGTCCCATGGGCGGTCTTAAAATAGAAGGACCACTGTATATGGTCTGTAGCCTGTATCAGCCAGTCAGGAGACTTGCATTTTATTATTATTATATTATTATTACCACTAATACTATGACTACAACTACCACTACGAGTAAAACATATATCATAATTATTGGTTTGTTCAGTTGTAATACAGTACATGTGCATATTTGCACTCTCAATTGCCAAGCACATCTGCAAGTGTTGGAAACATTACATGCATTATACATGTACATGTAAATTGCGGTCACAGGGCAGATGCTAGGTTTATGCTAGGGTTATGCTAGGTACTCAAATTGATATAGCACTTCAATAAACTCAGCATACATGTAAATAGCCCACTTTTCATGATATTTTTGGTAACATTGTGTGGGGGATCATCAGACTATACAAAGGCGCATGTCCACGTACTGGAACTAATATTTGGCAATTTTCTGACCATATACAAATGATATAATTCTTAATGTCAGCGTTGCAAGTACATGTAAATGCACTAAAAAATTCTGGGTTCAACAGCCCTCCAATTGGTGGTCAAGATGACCCAGCCACGTTGGACGGATGTGACCTCCAATATCTACCATACCCAAAGCCTCTATATACATGTACATTGGTACACAAGTCCCTGTGGCTCAATTTTACAAGCAATTTGAAAATAAAAATACAAAACAATGTCCAATTTTAAAGATAGAATAGACAGATAGACCATTGCACTGGTCATCCCTTCAAAACATCTACTTGGAGAGTCATATAAAGCTACACAAAGATTTGTCTGGAGATTCTGCAAGTATTGTGTATAAATGGTCAGTTTACGATCTTGCTTTCATAAAGGGCAGTGACCTAAAATGTCATGGAGACGCTGGCTTCTGCGGTATCTGTATACAATATACGATATGACTCCTACCATATTTTATGGGAAAATATTTTCTACCCCATTTGGGCAGTTCCCAGGGTTCCCAGGGTTGCTGTATACACAACACGTTATTCTGCTCCAGCATTTATCAGTCGAAGATCAACCATGAATTTTCACTTCAGTGAGTATAGGGGTAATTGTGTCCAGTAAGGTCACAGAAATGCTGCTTGGTGGCTTTCTCAGCATTATACTTTGTTTTATTTTATGCTGTATGGTGTAATACCGTAATTCAAATTCTTATACACTTCAGGTGCTATATAGGACAAAATAACCTAAATTCATACACACACAAAAAAAAAAACACCCTGAAAAAAACTTTGCAGTTTAATTTTCGTGTGCCTGAACATTATTCAGTCAAATTCTATTTGGGTATGTGTAATCTCCCATTTTTTTTTTTGCTTCTTTTGTACTTTTCTCATTAGACTAATGCAGAAGTGCTGCAAAAACGACGCATATTATTGGTGCTTACTATGATATACACCAGTCTGTTTAATTTTTGGATTGCATATAGGCATTATTTTGGCATTAATTGGCATCTCATTGTATGTAGAGGCCATTGTGCGTCAATGGACTCGACTTCTTCAAGCCGACTCATAGCAGTTGACTACAGCTTCACAGATACGTATTACTTTGAACTGGAGCTTCAATTAACATGAAAAATTATTTTCATTAACAGAAAAGGAATAAATTAAAAAAGCAAAATTTTAAAATAAAAGATAATAATGCTTTAAGATCTCAATACATTTAAGTGCAAATTCATTAATGTTCGCTGCGATTATGTTTGCGTTTTTGAAACAAAAAGATGTTTGCGGGGATTAATATTTGCAGATATAGCTCAGGTCTTGTTAATTTTCTAGGTACCTGTACATGAACTATGTTTGCGGGTATTTAGTTTTGCGATTTAAAGATGGTCGCGAATTTCACCAAATAAATCTCTCGCAAAAATTATTGATTTATAGTACCCAATAGTTGAGCAATCTTCTTCATTTCACATGGAAATCAAGGGCTCCACATCCTGGGCTCCACATGGGTCCAAATAATTTATGCCAGGGCACACGTCACTTATTATTTTGTCCCTATGACCCCATGTCACTTCTTATAAGACCTTGAAGTCACTTTCTACAGTTTTTATAAAAGTCCACATCGGATTTGTACAACTTTTAAAGTGGCCGTATCGCACTTCGTTTTTTTACCCATATGGAGCCCTATTAATGAGGTTACATGACTTTGTATAATATACTCAATACCAGAATGCAAAAATTGTTGATCATTATCCATTGTTATCTCCCAGAGATTGTTATGCCAGATTTATGGCCATTTATGTGGCGAAATGCCTCCCCACCTGCACCTCCGTGTTAACTCCCAATATATGTCCAATAAGACCTGTGGATCAACAGTAATTACCAACATTCTTCACCCAGGTTAGATCATGACCGTTGTATACTAGTATTTTTGCATGGAGTTCTTTTTATCACGAAAAATTGTTTGAGTATGCCACCAAGTAACACCAAAGGCGACTTTTCAGGTATAATTTTATTACCTACAACAGCATGAACAGACTGTGCTACATATACGTACATGTACATGTATTATTTCGCGAAATACATACTACATCAGTGGCGTGTAAATGAAAGCTTTCACTGGCATAACAACATTAAAATACTTCGTTGGGAGTTTATGTCTAAACTGCCAACCTAAAGCTACATGTACATCAATCCACCGCGTCACTGATACAGTAATGAGTACATGTACCAGCCACTGTCTAGACCTATGGCGCCAGGTACCGTTGCTAAGTGCGGTTTTTACGTCAGTTGTATTCAGACGTCTTCGGGTATTTGGGGCATTTATAGTGGACAGTTCTTGCATTATGACTTAATGTTGTACGTACTATATAATTTCATTATGAACACATGTAACAGTACATGCAGTAGGTCATGTCATTCCTGTATTTTCTTTATCAATTAATACAACATATGCAATCCCTCAACATTTATGTATACAATATCATGAATATATTTTAAGACCATTGAGGGCCAGGTTCTGAAAAATAAATTTAAGTCTGAAAATGAATTTTTCTAGTTCACTGACTTTATTATATTGGCAACCATGTTGTCATATTTTCTTTTGCATATGCCTCACTGTAAGGTTTGGACTTCTGGCGCCCAGCAGGCGACATTTTGAGTCTACCAGTACTAATACAGCAAACACGCAACGTTATTTTACTGCAGTATCATGAGTACATGTATGAGTATTACCATCCAGTCAAATTTTAGTTGTGACCCTGAATGCTCCGGTGTACACATGTATAACTGTGGATGATGTAGATGTAGATGCAACACAATTTGGACTAGTGCACAATAATGAAAGGTTTATCAATTTACAACGGCTCGGATTATAATCACAGATGTATCTACATAACTCTTTAGTCAGGTTCAATGATAGTTCACATGTATTTCCTGGTCATTGTAAGGAAGGTCTGTTGTACAGTACTGTTGTAACGTCCAAAAGAACAAGTGCATACGCATGTATATATTATACCTATACATGTAGTATACTGCAACTGTTTACATCTTTCTGCTATGTCTGGTCTTTCAGAAGAGGTGGCCTCTCAAAATAGGTTTCACTGTGCAATAACATCCTCTGGGATAATCTTGAGATTAACTACAGCTGATGAGAAACCACAAGGCAGAGACTTATTTGAAAATCCTAGTAGATAAAAACTAAGGTGACAATATATAAGATCCCATACCACAAAAGATCTGGCTCAATTGAGATATGTCAGGTCACAGTTTCCTACACAATGAGATGGTCTTTCAAGACAGTTTCTTAACAACTGTCCATTTTATAACGGTCTAGTCAGTAGAAAGCAAATCAGGGGTTGCCTACAAGGACATCATAGTGCATCCACAAATCATAATGCATGAGTACATGGCAATCATAATGTACCCATTGGGCCCATACAAAACCCTGTGAACCCTGTGTGTACATGTCCAACACTCGCAGTCTTGGACTCTTCCTTATCATTAAAAAGCCTATATTTTCACAGACGTCTACTGTGCATATTCTGCCGTCAGTATTGTGTATTAATGTTGCAGAAACATAGTCCGTCAAAATCTCCAAACGGAGGGATGACGAAAGTGACTTGGTGGTTATTTATTTTTGCGCTAAAACAGATTGGTACACCTTGTCCAAAGCAGTCCCACAAACATTTCCAAATTTTAACTTCAGGTAATTGATTAAGTTCAAAGATAAACTTGTCCTACAATAGCTTACATGGAAGAGTCCAAGACCGCGAGTGTTGGATTCTGGAAAGGGGTGGAGCCTGTACATTGTATTTAGTGCATACAGTAGAACCTGTCTTGAAAGACCGCCCCATGGGCCATAGAAAATTGGTCTCTCAAGACAGGTGGTCTTTGGTGACAGATTCCGTTACATTATGTATATTGAAAAGTAGAACCTTTTGCCTAGAATATCTGGTCTTTCAAGACAGGTGGTCTCTCATGGCAGTGGTCCTTCAAGACAGATTTCACTGTATAGGATTATCATAATGAATCCCAATTGCTTTGACAAACCGGAGGAACATACATGTACAGTCAGCCAAGAGCAGGTACATACACAGAGCAAACACAGCCATGACAGTACTACCTGTCTTTCAAGACCAAACAAATGACACAATGGCACTTGGTCTACATTTCAGTACAGTGACAGCTATTAGTATTCTTGAGAGACCTGTCTTGAAGGACCACATATTCTCCTGGGAGAAGGTTCCACATTTCAATGCAGTTGAACCTGTCACCAAAGACCACATGCCTTGAGAGACCATATTCTTACGGCCGATGGGGTGGCCTTTCACATGTTTCATGCCGAGTTCTACTGTACTGGTACTACCGATAGTAATTTATTTGAAAGTACAATGACCAGTTCCGCCATATCATTGTAAACCATTTACTTTCCTGCCTTGAGAGATCAATGTTTTTATACGCAATGGGCAGTCTTTCAAGATAGTTTTTACAAGATACGTACATATATTTACCGGTATATAAAGAAGTCCACCTTCACTCATGGTCTTAATATACATGTAGATCAGCTTGTGAACCAGTCTTTCAAGGTTTCAAGTATACTGTACATGTGTGTGTATATAATGATCGTGTACTAGGGGTATACATGGGTAAAAATTGAATCGACCGAATCACGCGAATCAACTGGCCGTTTTGGCAAACCAATCTAGCGAACCAATGAAATTTTTACCTTGCGATTCACGATCTGCATGCACTCCTTGCTTAAAAGCATGAAAGAGTGATTAGCGATGTGGTGCCCCTGTTAGCTGCAGATTCATTCATGAGCCACCCCACCTATAAAACTACGATCTGATGAGCCAGTCCTGAACAACGATCCGCGGCTTACAGTTGCTGTTGAACTCTGATCTGTGGGCAATGGCGGCTCCAGATTGATCTGTGACTAGACCATTTCTGTTAAAGAGTGAACTGCGACTGGACCATTTCTGTTAAAGAGTGATCTGCGACTCGCCATGGCTGTTAAATATTGATATATGATTCAGATAGGAGTCTTGAATAATGATCTGCGATTCGTAGTTCTCTGTTAAAAAATAAAACTCGAACCG
>JAAUYG010076389.1_pt1 | contig 13639 bp, 16 predicted proteins | sample 7278091 | NCBI WGS metagenome assembly JAAUYG01 (sample SAMN14350201, study PRJNA611818) | marine sediment metagenome | isolation source: surface marine sediment (0.6m) | place: French Polynesia: Moorea | collected 2018-08
AATTTAAGAAAACTTGATCAAAACGTGATGTGTTGGTTGCAGGGTACTGGAGCTGGAGAGCAGCAGACGCCGGGACGAGATTCGGTTGCACTACCAGCACGACGGACAGGGCGTGTCGGCGAATCGGTACGGAAACGTCTCCGACACGCCCTGTCCGTCGTGCTGGTAGTGCAACCGAATCTCGTCCCGGCGTCTGCTGCTCTCCAGCTCCAGTACCCTGCAACCAACACATCACTTTTTGATCAAGTTTTCTTAAATTTTCTCTCTCCCAGGTAGCTTTAAGTTGGAAACAAAGGAAGGCGTCTAGTAACTCAAAGAGGAATCACTCCAGAAACTAGATCAAGGAAGTCAATCCCTCGGGCTTCATAGACCTGCCGGCACTGAAAAGTGCAATGTCTGTTCCTCCTGTGTCTGTTCTCTCAAACTTCTAGAGACTTCCGGTCGGAGCAGCATCACCAGAACCCGCCGTTTCCCGACAGGTCACTTTACTAACTGGGACTTCTGCTACGCAGCACAATTCATGCCTCACATTTTTCCCGCTTCAAAGCAGAACTACGGAGAATCACGCTCTTTTGTTCTGACAAATAGCTGGACAGGTATGCAGCACTCAATAGATGAGCACACAATTTTCAGGTGAGAGGCACTTGAGCCGATGATGAATGACCTCACCATTCCAGTACAGGGCGGGGACTCTGCAACATTCTCCTGCACAACCGTAAATTCGCTGCCCACATTTTGCTGTTTCGTTTCCATAGCAAGCGCAGTTAGAAGTTCATCAATCTGACCACATGGTCTACGGAGCCTCAGTCTCGTTACCGTGCCAAGCCTAACCAATCGCATAGCTCGAATGGTTGAACCACTTTGCCGTTCCAACTCTCGTCTTTTCACAATGCATGAATTATGCGGAAGTTGCCAGGCAGCGCCGAAACACAACAATGACCAAATCTGGGCAACCAAACATCGAAAAAGCTGGAGCATAGAAGTGTTTCCACCTCAAGTTCTTGGACTCTTTCTGAAAATCATTTCCGATTTTCAAACCAGTGGGATTGGCAAAAACCAGTGGGATCATCATGTATCCCAAAGCGACGCCTGAGTCTTTTTCTTTCGTCTATCCTCTGCAGACTGAGATGAATTGAGAAATTGGCAGTTTGGAGTTGTTGCCGTCAGGACACGTGATTGGGGCGATCAATTTGAGCGACTAAAGTCTTCAACCACTCGTCTGAACACAGAATAGAATCATCATTTGCACCTCGTAGATCCAGATTCAGTCTGGTTCTGGACAGGCGCAGGATTGAAACATTTGCCAGACAACATCCGAGGTGAGGTGCTTCGTGCCTTGCTGGGCCACTGAGCCACTTCGCGGAATGTGGTACTTCTGCGGAATGCGAAGTGCGGTCTTTGATGCTGACCGCAATCTCGCAATAGTTTTCTTGGTGGGGTACGGGCGTACGGGGTGGGAGGGGGCCAAGCAAGAAAGAAGCTAATGCTGTTGCAGCCGGTGCAATAAACAATCAGGCCATTTGAGTTTTTATCATTCACCATCGGGCGCCTTTAGGTCCAGCCATTGAAACAGAATCGCAACACATGGCACAGGTCCAGAAGCGGAGGAGCTGTCAACTGCTGTTGACCCACAGGATGAGCACTGGGAAAAATGTCACTCCTGCGCGCTTGTCACGTACCTTTTGCCCTCGGCGTGGATGGAGAAGACGGTGCCACTGTTGCCGGGTTGTTGCTTGACGGACGCGATGACGGTGAAGTCTTGGTGCGCGCGCAGCAGCTGCAGCGTCTCGTGCACGACGCGTCCCTCCACTTCCACGTGCCGCCTGCTCCCTGCGGAACACAAAACACAACAGAGTCAGACTTCAGTTACAATGCAAACACCCCACCACAGACAAGTCAGGAACCACAAGAATCGTCCCGAGTCTGTCTCGGGTCCGCGGTTCTCCATCACCACTGAAAAAAAAACAAAAAACAAACGTGACATGTTGAGACCAATTTAGGTTTCACCACAGGAGGTTCCACCCTGAAGCCTCTCAGTAGCTTTCGTGGTTTGTGGCGTATTCTGCTGATGAACTGCTCCTTCCACCAATTGTTTTCTTGGACAGTCGGTGCACATTTTTCTATGAACACGACCACACACGCTTTGTTTCCTGGACAAGCAATTTTCGCTGTTCCTTTTCGCTGTTGCTTTCAAGATTTCATATCTTTGGTATCGGTCAGTCAATTCAGATGCACCACCGGTCGTATCGTTTTCTGTTTTGCATTTCATTCCAGTCTGTTTCTGTCAAGTCAAACAGTCTGTGTGCGCCTGCTTTTTTTCATGGTGTTCAGTTTCTGCCGCAGTGTCTAATTTATTGGTGCTTACGGGGAGGAATACAGAGAGGCATAATAGGCAGTGCTGGTTACCTCTGCGACTCTCACCTCCGTGGAGACATATGTTTAAGGTTACTTAGAAAACCATACCCTGTAATGAGCCTGGCAACACCCTGATCATTGGTTTCAACTCTTGTCCTGACAACCCAATGAGCCCATGTGAAGAGCTCTATTCTCAGTTGATTTCCCAAGAAATCATCTCTTGGCTACCCCCAGCAAGGCTGAAGATACCTGGTGCTTTCCAAGTACTTTGATCATTGTCGCGCTGAGAACTTTTGCAACATTCTCACACATCTCGTCTGCAGGAAGTCCTCTCCGAAACCTGCGCTATTTTCCTCTTGATTTTTATGTCAGCTGTCAATTTACCATGATTGTTGGTTCCACTCTTCAAGCGCAAAAGAAGATATAAAAATCAAGGTTTTTTCTCTTCGGTACATTCCCACGTGTTTTTATTTTCTGCTGCAACTTTATTTTCAGGTTTCTTTGGCTCAATACTTGAGAATTACTCCTTTGTGAAATCATATTTTCCAGTTACTTCTGCTGGTTACACTTTTTCTCGAAAGAGTTAATTGCTTACTTTAGCAAAAAGGTGAACACCGTCTGACATACAGTTACGGCAAAATATTTTCATACTTGTATCTTTCTTGAAAATATACATGTCTTGTGTTTGCGCCGAGGAAATAAAGATTGAGCTGCTTTGCCGTAAACAATTGTGCCCGACCATTGCCATCATCCAAGTGACGCAATTGTGAATGCCGTGGTTTTCGAGGGACGCAGGGAGGCACTGCCCCTCCCGGACCACAGATTGCTCTCAACATTCCACAAAGAAATGCTAACAGCAAGCGAGATTTTTGAAACAACCAGAGGAGTTTGATTCTGGACGCTCCCATGGTAGACTGATCAGGATTCGACTGCTGTGGTGCATGATGGCAGCTTTTTTGACGTTTCGTGTTCTCAAGAAGCACACGAGTTTTCAAAGCATTTTCCTCTCAACCTTGCACGTCAAAAAAGGTTCCTTTGGAAGGTGAAATTAATGGAAGGTGCTGTGTACAGCGCATTCTGCCAGTGGCCCTAGTGTTGCGCCATAAGCCTACTAGAAAAGCTGCTTTTATATACCTTTAATTTCAAAACTTGGGTTTGGTTGCAAACACTGCATGTCTCTCGCAAAGCTTTGACAAGAAAGCGGTGAATAAAATGACTTGTTTTCATCGTGTCTATCACACCTCGGCTGGAATTCTCAGCCTTTCTGAATGCAGTTAGATACAGTACCTGTGAGGTATAACTACATTCCAAACCCTGTTTGTTTAACATTCATAGACTGCATACAATTCCATGTATTTCCTCCTTCGGTATTTTTCTTCCTGTCCAACCTGATTCAAAAGACATTTGAGGGCTACGCTTGTACAACAGGTGGAATAAATTCACAATCGGTGTGAATAAACCTGTGCACCAACTGATGTGTGCACCGGCCTGGTGCATCGAGGTTATCTGTTGCGCACAACTTAAGTTCAGCCTTTTGGACAAAAAGGCAGTTCTGAGGCTGTGAGCTTTGAAACTTATTCCTGCCCTTTCCTCCGGGGCACTGACCCCCTCAAGACCTGGGGCCGCAATTAAAAATTTCCTGGTGGGCCCAAACATTGACGCTCGATTTTCACTGTTCCTTTACATCATGACAGAATTCCTGTTTTGAAATAAGGTTTATGTGTCCCACAAAAGGCAAAGATGTTCATGTTATGTCCGCACCACCCCAAGCGATGCTTTGTTGAGTTACAAGAGCCTCGCCGTTTGTTCAGGAATTACAGCTCAAGGACAAGATGTGCATTAAAAGCCTTTAATCGTGGCACACATTCCACCACAACTCAATTAGCACATTTCAATAGTATTCTACTTCTACAGTCCCACATATAATGCCAGCCATTCTGCTGACAATGCCTCTGCTGCCTCTTCAGTCTTCCTACTTTCTTTGAACAAAGACATTGCTTCTCTGATGACACACTCACCTGCCCCTGGTTTTTGGTTCAAGGCATTTTGTCAGCAGATGTGGAGAACTCTCAGGTGTCTGTCTCCCCCCTCCCTGCTGTTCGTATGACCACAAACCTCGGTTTGACCAGATTTCCACAGGCCACAAAAATACCAACTGGAAAAGGGGCCCAGAAAGAACACTTGAACTGTCAACAGGAATTTGTTCAACCAGATCGTTCAGTGATTCAGATGTTCGAGCTATTGATTTCAGAAACGATGGTTTTGATCTCATTTTCATCCATTTTGGTCCCAAGGCAAGGTGGACCAAAGAACACAAGAACACAAAACAAAGAACACTATCTCTTATATCAACTTGGGGACTTCGGCCCTGGTGGAGAAGAACACACTGGAAAGTGCATCCGAGGCTCTGACAAACACTTCACGTGGATATATTCGTTTGTCTCACAAGAAAACCCACGTTTTTACTTGTGCATTTTTCCGTTGGACAAAAACTGCCATAAAACGCACCGAAGAACTGGCTGTGCGGTGTGTTTTCTTTGTAACAGTCATTGAGCAGCAAATTTACACCTCAACATTTTGTGTACAAAATATCTTCACAAAAAGAGCGAGAACTCTATTTGAAATTTAATCAAGAATCCAAACTCGGTAGAACTAATCCTACAAAGTATTACAGCGCAATCTCGGGTTTCATTGTAAAAAATCGTTTTCGCGTTCTTTGTGCTTTGTGTTCTGACATCTATGACGTTCGTCGCAGAGCTCCACACGGGGATTAGTGCTTTTATACACTTCAAAAGATTTGTTGATTTTTCGCCATCACCCTTGGGGTGTAAATCAAAAATTTCAAGGTCACTTGGTGCATATTTCATTTGATAGAGAATGTGAAGAATTCGCCCAACATGAGACTCCCTGAAATGTGCGAGTTTTTCTTCTGTTTTCATAAGTTACAGATAATTAATGTCGTGACGGCGCAAACTAATTCACCAAGAAAATTCTGGCCATGGGCCTCAGACTTGAGCGACGTGTTTCCGTAAGAGCGGCAAACGCCCAACGAAAGAGAACGCAACGTCGTTTTGCTTCGAGACCTTCAGTGTGAAGAGTTGGAAGCCTTGGGAGCAGCAGAGCTTCCGTTTCTTTCTGTGGATGACGCACTGATGGCCACTCTAATTCTCAAACTACAGAAATCTCCAAGATGGGAAGGAGCAGGAAAAAGACATAAGCTTCCCAAAGACAGTGTCAATTCTTTTTGGTATATACCACAAAACGCCCAAACACGAACAAAACAGAACCTCCCTCCTCAAATGGCACGCATCGTGTCCACTGCTGTTATCCTCATCCTGGACGTACCATCCTGTAGCGCAGCACATCGATCGGCAACGCTCAATCACGGGGCAACAGTATATTCTCTCTGGCAACTGAGTTTCTGTGCCATCTGAACATTTATCTCCTGAAATTGAAACGGTAAAGCCGACGACGCCCTGTCACTTGTCTGAGAGAGTCACATAGAAGTGACACATTCCGGCGTTTAATTTACGAGCACCATCTTTAGCTCAATGTTTTGTCTACACAAGAAGAGCAAATGTTTTGAGTCCGTGCCCACCATCCGTGGTATGATAAATATTTACTAATTTCTAGCTTTCAAATTATATGTACCAAACCATACATTAAAACAGAAAAGAAGAGCCCAGCAAGTGTAACGAAAGAACGAATCTGTTCAGGACCGAATCCTGTTCCTTTCCTGGGAAGATCTCAGTTTGACACGGAACAATTCTGCTTGAGTCCCAATGAATCGTAACAGCTCGAACCGCAGGAGTGAAGAAACCCCACCCCTGGTTGGCAAACAAATATCCACCTGCAGCTAAAAGTTCTACTCCGCCCACTTCGAAGAAGCAGCCAACCAAACTGCAAAAAGATACGAAATGGGGCAAAACAACACAGGCACTGAGGACACATTTTTCTCTGTTCATTTATGTTTCGTTGAAACTTTATTTTCGCGAAGGGCATTCAAGAAAGTACTTACAGTGATATGAAACATCAAATTTAGACTTTCATTTGGTGATTCCAGCAAGCATGGGATATCAAGTTTCAACAAGCACGGCACACAGTGTCTCACCCTACAATTCCAGCAAAGCATTTCATTCATTCAGAAACTGGAAAAAATGGGACACACACACACACACACACACCACGTGAACTGATTTGGGGTCATAGAAAGTCAGCACCAACCATACCAAATTATGCAACAAGACGCCCAGAGAACCATACTCGAACAATATACTGCTGTGCTACATTTTGCCGCTTTCCTTTTGCAGTGTGGTACGTAATTTTACCTCATTAAAAATAAAGCACTTCTAGGTTTGTCTGAAGACATCACACCACGTAGGAAAACAATAGCGCCTTATGAGTTTGCCAGCCGTGACTGTGAACGATTTCCAACCAAGCTTGGAGCTCGCATTTCCCTGTGTGGAGAGGTTTGCACTTGGAGCTTAACAATGTGTTGATCCCAACGCAAAACATGTCAGAGATGACAGTTGTGTTTGACTAAACACAAGTCCAAACTTGGCATTGTTGTCCCCGGGCCCAAGAAAAAGTACAACTCAACCAGGAATTTGGACCTGTCAGGATTAGGTCGACTTTCCCTTCTGTACTCACCAACCATTGAGCATTGCGTCTGAAGTGGTTAGGGCACTCGGTTTTTGTGCAACACGCAGCCTACATGTAAGTTCCTTGGCCACTGACGCTCTCTCTTGGACCGTCTGTTCTGTGACTTGAGAAGTGCACATCCTGACAGAAAAAGCTTTGCCTTCCGCCCCAGATGAGAGAACAGCAGAAATGGAGGCGTTGCACCGAAATTGTCAAGGAATGTAGAAACTCCCATTGTTCAGCTAAAAAAAAAAAAACACAAAATGCTTGGTAGCATTGTGTCGCACCTTGCTTCACCCAGAAAAATTTTGGGTGAAAAAACATTTGGGGTAAAAATCTTTTTAAGCAATCAGGATGGCATGAAACATCCAGAAATGTATAAAACAGTGAAAGTGGGAAAATTTTTGTGGAGGTGAAAAAAATTTTGGATAGAAAAAATTTTGAGTGAAAAAATATTTTGAAAAGAAAAAAAATTTTTTTTTTCTGAAAACAAAAGTTGCTTAAAATTGCTTGAGCTATCCAGAAATCATGTTTCCTGGAGGGGGGGGGGCAGGTTCTTGCCACAGACAAACAACCAGACAGATAGACCAACGACATCGCAGAGTGATAAGTGCTCCTCGCGAGCAGCAAGGCGCGACTAAAAAGAAAAACAAAAAAAAAAACAGCAAAAAACAGCGGGACAATTTGAAGTGTTTAACAAACAGGTTGCTTTTTCGAATTTGCTGAACACGCGACAACAATGGGTTGTCTACAATTCTGAGTGCCTTCTTTCAGCAACTGTGAACTCCCAACACAGATTCATCCGTTAGCACGACAATCTTCAACAAAGAACACACAAGGCGTTCCTCATGCATGAAGACGTTTGCCTCTGTCAGTTTCTGCGTTTCTTTTCTTGGCTCTTCCATTTTCGGACGCTTTTGGTCGCAAACGGCAAAACTCCACAAACGACCGGACAAACATTTGAGACGAAGTTCCTTTTCTCCGCACCTCCCTGAACAAAAAACGCCAAGCTGTTTCTACCAGCTGGTCTGATCGGTGTTTTCCGGCATCAAAGAAAGCAAACAAGATAGTGATGCTGTGCTTGGGTGTGAACCACAGAATGACGGAGACAAACGTGCGGAATACGGTGTGAACTGACCTGACAACTGATAGGCTGTGGAATGCGGTGTGCTGCCTGGAATGGGAGACATGACGGTCCGGTCGGTTCGGTTCCACACGACGTGCTGCAGGAGGTCTATCTTCTTGTACGCGCTCATCTCATCACTCAACACTGCAAGTACAAAAAGGTCACAAATCAACTTGCGCTGATTCACACAGAAACGCCGAGGTTCACCTTGCGTGTATCGCACTTACGTTGGGGAGAGTGGGTTGTTTTGCGAACGCTTTCACTGCCATGCAATTCACACTTGACACATCTCAAGGGAAAACAGCCCTCCGACATATCTCACAGCAAACACTGTGCAGAAGATTTAGTGCACGTTTTACGTCAATGGGACACAAAGCGTGACTGCAGCCAGCATAAAGCGTGTGGTATTTGAAGAATTTGATTTCTGCAATCTCGTAATAGTAACGGGCTGAAAATGCGTCACGATTCTGCTGAGCTGCCCCAAACATCCGCTATTTTGGGCGTCTGTACTCGAACTGACTCATCCAATCAAACCATGACGTTGTGTCATTCATCTGTCGTTTGCATCAGGATGTTCAGTTGGCACAAGAATGTCTAAAATTTGGTGCTTGGACACAAAAGTGCACAGTAGGTGGAGGCAAAGACGACTTTTACACCAAGGAGGTTGTTTTGCCGAGCAGTGACAGGCACCGGACGGTAAAGACGCGTCTTCACGGAACACCACCACACTATAAAACCCTGTGATGGCAGTTTGTACTTGTGCGCCAAGAAATGAGTGGTTGGTCAACCTTCTGTGGCACATCACAGGCTCGGACTGGTGGGGAAAGCTCTGTGGACCAAGAGCTTTGTCAGTAAAATAAACTGACACGCGCAACAAGGAATCTTTTTCTTTGGAGAAAACGATGGGTGATGTTCAGCAGCCAAGAAGCCAAAATGATTCAAGTGAGCGATACAGGCGTTCGAGGCCCGTGAGATGCAGCCCCCAGGGTAGTAGCGCAACTGTGCGTGGGCGGAGCCGCCTCAATCTGTTGTTGCAATCTGCATCATCATAATCCCCTCGTCCGCTAAGCATTCTCTTTCCCTGCCTGTTTATCGCATTCTCTCGAACCTCAAACACTATTCATGAAATGCCCCACACGCCTGACCATTTCAGCATCCCGATGAAGAACACAACTACTGTTACCGTTTCATCCTTGGAATTTTATCCCCTCTATCCTCCCGCCACCGCCCACTTGCCCTCCCGTCGCATTTGAGACCACAAAAATGCCCCGCCACTATCACTCCATAAGGTTTGTGAGATTAGTTGTAACGTTGCATTGGGGACCCAGCTCAACACGGATCCACCCACTTCCATCAGATAAGCATCGCCAGACGAAAAGCAACACATTTCTCGTGTGTTCTGCAGCACTGATATTTCTGCGCGCAGGATTCGTGGATCCCGAGGGTCAGGCTCGGGTGGGTGTGCACAACATTAGAGTTGATCAGCTATCGCTTTGGCTGCTCTTCCAAACTTTTCTGTCTGCGCCTTTCATTCTTCTTTCCCAGGTGTCCCTTGTTTTTGACACTGCATTTCTGATCTTTTTTCCAGTTGCAGATCAGGAACAAGACCTGCTGTTCAAACCTTCAAGGAAACTATGAATTTTGAAGCAGCGATCAGCGGCGACACACGTTGGCACTCAATGAATTTTCACTGAAGATCCGTCACAGACAAAAACCACAACGGATCAGCCACCAGACCCAGTGGCCATAACATGACGAATTTCATTAGGTGTGGTGTTTAGTATCACATTCGAGTACAATAACACGAGGAATGCCATTGACAGCTATGGAGGGCAACACAAACAAACACACACAAAGAACGCGATTTTGGGCAAAGTTTTTTTCAATGGCGCAAAGCCTGGGGTGGTCTCAATCCAAACAGAAGTGAGGGACAGCAATGTGACAGGTAGGTAAAGAAGCAATGTCCCAACTGCACAGGTTGTCAAAACACGGGCATGTTTAGCTAGGCCCTTTGAGAGGCACAGCGCTATGAAATTGAAGTGGTAATTCCGTCATCAAAGTCGCCGCGCAATGCGCGTATTGGAGGTGTGTGTGGGATCACACAGAAGAGGTGAACGAGCAGGTGTTACGCCCCCAGAGCGTCAGGACAGAAAGTGTGTGTGTGTGTGTGTCTGCCTGTCTGTGGTGGGGGAACGTTAGAAAATCCCTGGCAGCAGGCTATGAAGAGGACTGGTTTCTGCAGGCAGTGAACCCAAAGCCACACATGTTGAAGGTGAATTCCAGGATTGTTGTACAGGACGACGGGAATGGGACGTTCAGACAGGTGAATGTTGCACCTGTACACCACACAGTAGGCGGTGTCTTTGATGTCGCACCTGGTGAGATCAACTACAAAGGCACCGCCTCGGAGCCCTGAAACGTCCGTCAATACAGTGAGAAGAGCCCAAACAGACTGTCATACACACCACTTCTTCAACAATGCACGCCACACCCCTCCTCCATAAGGAGCTCTTACCACCAACACAATGCGCACAAACATTCCAAACACCGTAGAAAAATTGGGGGGGGGAAGCGGATTAAAACATTCCGCCAATGACATTGGTTGCTCCCGGTTTTTAAATTTAGATCGGATTTCTCTTTTGTGATTGGGCATTTTCCAAAACCTTTGTCACAAAATTACAGCAAAGGCTATCAGGTATCCATGTTGTTGGGTATTTTCTGACTCTTCCATATTTTTCGATCCCAGGAAAATGTTTTGTGCAATGTAGGAGGGCGGAAAGTTGTAGCTTCCCGCAGGCCATCATCACACGGGTGTCTGCGAATTCTCGTTGTTTCTGTACCTGTGTCGCGCGTCCATTTTTCATTGCCCGAGCAGATTTTCTTTTCAGTAGAGGAACACACACACACAAAGCACCAAACACGACCTTGAAATGACCCTGAAATGTCAGTCTATCTTTTGGCCTGTATATAGACCGTCCTCCACGGGGATCGGGGGGGGGTGGGGTCCCGTGCCTGGGGTGAGAGGGCAGGGGGTCTTCCACAATGCCAAAAAATCTGAAAAAAAAGCAACCAGATATGAGGGGCTCATGTGTGCTGTAAACGGAACCTGTGTCGCAAGACAATTTTGACACAAAACCTTTGAGCACTGAACTCTTTTTCTGTTGATAAAAATGCAAAGTTTGTTGTTTTTTTTTCCACAGAGGAAAGTCAAAGGAAGGGATTGCTGATCTCAAGTGGAGTTTGCATCAATGACAGACTGTATCAGCAAGAGAAATATCAGGCGGAACACCCAGGGCTCTGTTCACCCCTCAGGCCACACGGGCACGGGGCGGGGCAGTACACACTCAACATCAAACAAACCCTCCTCCGTTTCACAACATATCACTTTGCGGCTGATCGACTAAACAAACTGCTCTGATAGCAGCGCTCTTCCTACAACAACATCGTTCCTCTACGCTGTGAACAAAACACATTAATTTCCGTGTGTCATCGTGACTCAAAAGCTCCGGTTCCAGGACGCCCAGGACCTTGTGAGCACCAGATGCAGACGACGCACGTGGCTTGAGGAAACAACAATGCAATGTCCTGGCGCCTGAGCAACTTTTCCTCCGCAGTACATTCAGGGCACTCGATTTCTTTGCGCTCATGAAAACGGGGTAACAAGCCCGAACATTCCAGACATCGATTCCGGGATATGCAGCACAATACAACCAAACAGCGACTGAAAGAGCAGGGTATTCAACACATACTGGTCCAGACGTGGAATGTGTACGTGAAAAATCCCATTGGCGCAATGCTATTTTATCAGCAAAAACTCCCTAAGGCTCGCCTCAGAGTCCAAGACAATTTTACGGCTTTTCACACGACCAGCCCGTCAGCTTCAAGAGCCTTTGCAAGCTCTGAGCCCATCGCACTCCGCACCCTTCCAGGTTTCACCCAGAGCCCGAATGAGAACAAACAAGTGGTAATCACTGAACAATGCGCCATCGCAGAAATCTAATCTGACGCTGATACGAAAACGCTGACGCCAGCACATCCACATCAGGACCAGTGCGTGCGACAGATAACGTTGTGCTGAACGTGGCGCATTCCGCGAATTGACGACGTAACAACACAACAGTGCGCCTCAGTGCAGTGTCCCTTCCTCTAGAAACTCCCATTTTGTTCAGGATTTGTCCCTTTTGACTAAATGTTGACCAGAAACCAGAAATGAAAACTGGATGCCTCTAATTGAACGGGCACACCATGAAACCCCCGTACCCTTGACAGGTGAAAGAGTTGTTTCTTTGGGGACATCCAGTCTTGAAATATGTGTCCCCTGTGCTTCATGACTGACATTGTGAACACAGCAAAACACGCCATGGAGTAGTTCAGCATATTACATCACAGGGTTCAGAGTCTTTGAAGTGGCTGTTGTGTTGCCGGATTTCAGCCCATATCGTCCAGCACGGAGTCGGAGATGAAAGCTGCCGGCCTTTGCGCATCTGTCACGAGGATCAGGATAAACGTTCACACAGCTGCTCGAGAAGGAATTCACACCACAAATATGTGCCATCCAGGCACTGACGAAACGCGTACCGGTCTCCGCACCGCAAAAAAGCAAAGCCTCAAATTCAAGCCGTTTGTCAAATGGTCAGCCTGATCTTCCTGAAATCTCCGAAGATTCCAGACCATGCGCAGTTTGACTTGTGTTTGCCCGGAAATGTCCACCAAATTCATGTTGCCAAAATCTCAAATCTTCGGCAAGGATAAGAAGCAGATTCCCCAAATCGCCGGAACACCGTTAAAACCTTACAGCACTCGGCGCCGGATCACGCGGTCACGGGGCACGTGAGCGGGAATCCGGACGCGTAGGAGGCGGAAGCGACGCTGTCGACGCTGTGTCACCAGGACGCACTGCTTGTGACTGGAAGGCCAAGGCACCAGCGTGGGCCTCGCAAGGTCATCTTTTGTTTGGTGGAAAGGTAACAGGAATAAAGCACGCTAATATTCTAAAACAGCCTGTACTTGGCAGTTTCAGCTGGGTGAGACCACACGGTTTGATATTTGACCTGACAGTTCAAATCTGTGCGCTTGGTACTGCCATGGGTGACGAGCAGCTGCTATTTCTATCAGGCTGAGTCTTGGCTTTGAAGTCTGGATCCAGTGAAGATGATACAACATGAAACACTGCGTCTTTGTGTCCAACGTCCCGTGGGAAAAGTGTCAAAGCACGTGCTTTTATGGAAAGCGCAAAGCGCCTTCTCTTGCAGCCTTTTTCTTTTTTCTTCGTCGGTCCTCGGACTTTTTCTGTTGGTCCTGAGGGCAGACTGAAACTGAGGTGCTTTCACAATAGAACCGAATTCTTCGCCGAAACAAAGGTATCATCTATCTGGTCGAAAACTACACCCATAATTATACCAGCGGGCAGTAGCAGTGCAGGAAAGTCAGAGGGAGGTGTCTTTACTTGTGTGCCAAGACGAAAAGACGTGAGAGGGGAAAAGCATTTTGACGAAACACAAAAAAATTGCATTTGTC
>JAAUYG010153978.1_pt1 | contig 13639 bp, 6 predicted proteins | sample 7278091 | NCBI WGS metagenome assembly JAAUYG01 (sample SAMN14350201, study PRJNA611818) | marine sediment metagenome | isolation source: surface marine sediment (0.6m) | place: French Polynesia: Moorea | collected 2018-08
ATATCTTGGGCACAAGATAGTCATCATATATGTTTTAACATCACATGGGAATAATGACCTCTTTAACAGGTTATTCCGCACTCTACATGTATGTATATACAATATTGAAACCTTATTTTTTTTCAAGGTAATTGCCACTCCAGTCACTTTCCAGTCGGTATAATGTTGAACATCAGCTTAATATATCACACAAATCTCAAATATAATGTTCTCTGTACTACGACATACAGGTAACTTTATGTGATGTCATAATTGTGTATGTGTATATTCATGTTTACTTGAGCAAAACTTTACAAATATGAGAGAGTATATGTCACCCTATACTGTTATCTAAACATTTCCACCTTTCAGTCTCTTTAATGCAACTTACAAATATCAAAGTCAACTGCTAATGTTAGGCTTTACAAGCCTTTCTATTGCAGCATGGTAACTTTTTCACTTGCATGTAACTTACAAATAGTACATTTTTGGTATTTTATTTTCAGGAAAAGTGTACTATATTTTTTTTTAATATACCAGCCAATACAAACAAATCTTATAGTCTTGTCAAAGATGAGGCCGTCTCATCATATATCTAGTCATTGAAGTTTGTAAGCTGGACTCTGTATTAACATGTATGCAGCTACAGGTCACATTTATGTACAATTGTATTCACAATTTCTCCCTTAGCAAGTCTCTCACCCATCATACAAAAATATACCATTATAAATTTTCCCATCACATCACTGTGCATAAAAATAACCTACAACAAATCATTGACAATATTCACAAATGGTGTAAACCCATATTGTAACATTTGGTCATCCCAGAGCCAGTCATAACCATTCTGTTATTATATATACAAACAGAGAAATATCAATTTATGTTGGACAAAAGAGCAGTCCGGATATTGGAAAACTTCTCCTATATTAAAAGCAGTATTTTATAGTTGAGGTGAATTGATGTGCTATCACAGGCTGCTAAGGAGATGGTAGGCTACAAAGTCCTCCAAGACCTTTGGAAGGAACTCACTCCTGCAAGACACAAGACTAAATACATAAACATCAACTTAAAGATTTCACACATAGTCTTTCATGTTATTTTACTGCTGATTAGGTCTAATTGGCCTATGCATGTATTACCAATCAACTTAAATTTTGGTGGAGACCTTACCTCTAACACAAGGATGAAGTGATTTTATTTTGAGAAAAATCAGTCCGGGGTAAGGGTGTACGGGGGGGGGGGTTCAAAATTTTTGCCTAAATGATAAGAGATTTTTCAAGTGCATATATGGCGTATTTCATTACCCCCTTGACATAGATGTCACAAAAAGAGAGTTTGTTGGCAGGTGGACTTTACGCTGTCCCAGTGGCCTTTCTTGTATTTTATCTTTTTGCCTGAAGTGGTCACTTACATGTTATGGTCTCCTTCCTTCATCATCACTGGCAATACGTAACGTGCCTTTGGACCACTGTAAAAGCTGAAAAAGGAACAACATTCATCTCACAGATTAAAGTTTGCACTTCTTGAAATAAAAAACTCCAAATATTGTTCTTTTTAATGAATATGAAAAATACCATACAGTACTTGCAGTAGATAATTTGCATCTTATGCTTACAACGTAACTTCGGCTGCTTAATTGATGCTGAGGAAAAGTATATGCGTGATGGGTTAAACCCCCTGTAAGAGACAGGGAAATGTTATTGTAGTTTAACAATTTCTCTTTAGAAAAAAATCCTCAAGAGATACTAGATCAAACGACCTTATTATCATGGTTTATTGGAGAAGTAAATCCATTACATACCTTCTTTTAGTCCACCTGGTCACTTTTCTGAAAACTTGATTTGATATAATAGCCATTCCCTGAAATTATTCAAAAACATTTGTCAAAAACCTGATGGTACATGTAGTTAAGTTTGCAAGTTAAGGGATAATACAAGCAATTGTTTGTATACAGGCCTGTAGGTCTGAAGTTAAATGAACACAGAGCAAAATGGATGGCACTGTAGAGATGGATGGGTCATGTTTAAAATGTAGTCTGTATGGGCGAGGTTTATTATACAAGTAAGCATCACCATGTATAATCTATACATGTACATACATGTATCAACATATAAACTTTTTATTACCACTTCGTTGAAGCTTGTCATACACAGACTATGTGACAGCTCTCCTGTGGTGAGGAAGGCCCAGTATCTCTGCAACTCTGTTGGAATGTCAGGGTCTTCCTGATCCTTCCTGAAAAGACACAAATAGTCAATTAAATATGGCTGTATGTACAGGCCAACATGAGAAAATAAGAACACTTCATTTTAAGACAATTACTGGTACATGAAAAAAGAGTACCCTTGAAAATATCCACAGTTCAGTGGCTAACGTATGTAGTCTTCCACTACCACTCAATATAGACGTATTGCTGAAAACATTTAACTAAAATTTTAACATTAACACTTTGTGTAAGGAGTCAAATAGACATGTTGAGCTTCTGAAGTTCAGATGGTGTGACATGATTTCTCTTGCAATGCAAAAATTAAGGTCCACCTAACACATTGCATACTTACATGTAGCAAGAAAAGTAGAATGTTACCTTTGTGTAAATGCATATAAGCGAGGGAGATCCTGTTCGATAACTTTTTGCACCTAGAAACAACAAAATAACATGCATATCATATATGACATACAGTTACAACAGTACATGTACTATACGCATTCATATGCTATTTTAATCAATATCGTGTTTGCCTGTGGAAATGCATGAATGTTGGCACTGACTTTAACATTGAATGAAAATACAGAGTGTACAACAGAACCTGTTAAAAAAATACAATGCAACAAATCAATATGCCCACCTCCTCAGTGAACTGTTGTTGTGTCAATATATGCTCATCCTCCCCTATTCTGACTGTGACAGGTTGGCCTTCAAATTCTTCAAGCACTATGTCTTTAGCTTGGTGCATTTCATCACTGACATCTGCAAGTAAACAGCCTTACAGTATGGGTGGTGTTATTAAGCAAGTAAATCTTCATAATGAAGAGCATACTTATACAATGTATATCTGAACAAGACATAGACAAAGCTACAAATTTTGCACGCAAAATCAAGAGCTGCATGCCGGTTTTGGTAAAAAAGACATGAAGTACCACAGAGCCCTGGGCCACAGAGGCTGTTCCAGAACTTGGTAAAAGATCTAGAAGTTGCAAATATACTTTCTATCTATCATAGGGGGTGGAAATTGAACTTATTTTCAACCTCTGTCCAAGCAGTTTCCAAGAAATAAGCCAATATCCACAACTGTCATACTGTATTTGGGCATGGTATCAATATGCATGCTTTTTTTACTATCCTGCCATGTTTGACAATGCTGTGGTGTGGCTGTATAACTGGTTTTGGGATATCTTGTACATGAGCCTGGATATGGAACAAAAAAGAAACAATATGAAACAAAAACAAAACATCTGCAGTGATAATAATAAGCCCCCCCCCTCTTCCGACATATTCATAACCTTGGGGCTCCTCATTTGGCAGGGTGTTCATGGTTTCCCGTGTGACATCATATGCGTGATAGGTGTGTCCAGTAGCACTGCATGGTTTCTTCTTTGGAGATTGTGAAGTTGGACCCTTGTCATCCTAAAGTGTAGAAAAATTCCCCATACAGTTATTTTTAATAAAGTCTGGATAAATTTTAACTCTTATTTCACAAACTAAATCTTCGTCTTTTGCACCAATGAAACACAACATCTGAATATTTTAACTGTTGGGGAGGGATATCAATTATTATTAGCAGGAGCTGCTTCCCAGTGGCTTTCTTGTTCGGAACATGTAGTTTAACTTTAGTTTACAGAGTTCAATGAATTAATGTTTACTTTTAGATGATTTCTTTTTAACTTACTGTCATCATGGTGCCACTTAGCAGAAGAAAACTTCCAATAGCCTTCCGCAACTTATCCAGGTTCATGCTCTTTGATATTTTCTCATGCAAAATGTTGCACAAGACCCACTGAAAATTTATGCACATAAGAGAAAACTCACAACAGCACTAAAGTTTCATTTTTTTCATCTTATAATTTGTTAAAGTGCAACTTTGTAACCCATAATTACCACATTTAGTGATACAATACTTTTATGTCTTATTTCAATGTTCAACCTAATCTATGACTTACAACAATTTTACGGGGATTTTCCATCATATCAATTTTGAAACATATGCACAAAGTTATGAATGACCCCAAATGCACAAAATTATGAATGACCCCAAAAGGACCTTGAACAATACTTAGATCAATCTGAATCAAACATTTTATTTTGTCTCGCTCTATGGTGTGCCATGCTGGAGTCAACGGCCATTTAGTGACAAATGCATCAACCCCGGCATCAACTGACCCAAAAATGATTATGACCATTAGAATTTCAAAGGGACAACACACATTATGCTATACAAATATTCTCTAGTCACAATAGTGAGGTCCATTTCACTCTATGATCTGCCATTTTATTTCTGCTTGACTGAACCAGCAGAGGTACTGCATGGTAGTATGGCATGGGTGTTCACCATAGTCGTCGTCCACAGAATGCCTTTCCTCTGAGACTGGCAAGTCAATCAACGCCAAATTTGAGTGAAAGCTATCACCATATCTCCACACAATTTTTTTTTTCAAAGTTTTGAATTTTGGAATTTTTTTATATCTTAAATTGTTCCTAACACAACACCCTATGGGAGAGGCAAAATTTCAAAACACTGCTTCATGTTCATGATGTTCACTGTGACAATCCTCACACAAGTTACCTATAGAAAATTTGAAATTTTATTTTTCTTTAAAAAGGTCAAAATTTACTGTGGTCAATGAGAAAATGAAATATTTCAAATATCTTGTGAATGGCTGATCATAGTGTGAAAAAGAGCATACTATGGGACTCTGGGCTACTACATTTGTACTAGTTGGCCATATACGGGGTTCCTTTAACCTTGCGGTGTTCAAGGTCGTCTTGGGGGTCATTCGTTGTGCTTCTTTAAAAAAAATAGGTACAGTATTCAAAGACTGCCAATTGTCCATAAAATATGATCTCTCAAGGCACGTGGTACATGTATTTGGTGACAGGTTCAATTACACTGGAATACAGGACTTTCTGCCCAAAAGTGGTGGTCCCTCATGGCAGTTATCTCTCAAGACTGATATGTATTTTTGTGTAATGCTTTAATTACCATAAGTGCCACTGTCAGCAAGCAGATCATTCAGGTCCATGAACCTGTTGTTTGTGCTTCATACATGCACCCATGTACATGTACCATCCATTTTGAGACAAATGTATCAAATTATCCCCACATGTAAACCATATTACTCTATGGACCTTTTGTTTTCATTGGCATATAGTGGCACTTGAAATGATTTACCTGGCAAATGAGGACACCACAGCTTGAGCTATCAGTTTGTCTTGGCCCATGATCCGTGAATGTTTCCCTGACATGAACTCCACATGAGGAAAGATAGTCTCTGTTGAGGTGAAACACAACACAAACTTAGACATACAGTATGTGGCGTACATGTAATCTCTTTCAGTGTAACATGCATTATTTGCAGCCCCAAAAATATAGAGCATGCATGAAGGTGGCTGTACATTGTCACAATGCATGGAATAGGAAAAAGAGATCAAACATGGTAATATTTACATGATTTATACAGTAAATTACATGTACAAGTGCATGTATTATATCATGTTTATTGGCTACTTCTGTTAGCCATATGCAACCCATGCAGTAACTTCCATCATGACCATGTGGCTAAAGGAATTAGTTTTCCTTAAGCCACATTGGCTAACTCTTTAACTACATGTAGTTATTAAACATACAAGTTGTTCCTATGAACCAAAAAATAAATATGACAGCTGTCACTTACATTCACTTTAATTAATTATTGGGATATTAAATATTTAATATTAAATATATAATATTAAATATTTATTGGGATAATAATAAATATGACAGCTGTCACTTACATTCACTTCTGTTATTGGGATATTAAATATTTACATGTACATGTATATTAATTCTTCTCTGGAATCTTTGGACCTACATTTGATACTGATCTACATCTTTACAAATAATTTGTTGCTAAAAGAAATATATATTTAGCCATTATAGAGGCTAAGTTCAAGCTACATGTAACTGAAAATGCTGGATGTACTGTACATGTATCTAGAGGGGTGGAATTGTACACGTACATTTTTATGCAAACTGCCTACATCACATTAACATTCACAATTATCAAAATAAATAACCTACTTCAGCTCATTTATGTTGGGAACAGTATGCACTCCTAGAGGATCGTAAATGCCCATTGTGAAACCGCTCTTCTTTCGGTGAAGAAGCTGAAATATAAGCATTGAAATTAAACAGTCAAAGAATATTGAATGGTGCTTGTACTTAAAAATGTACTTGATATGTCATCCCTCCGCCCTCACTAATTTGTTTATACAATAATTTATTGATGAACTTATTTAGTAACACTTAAAAATTATATATGTCAAAGTCAAAAATTGTAAATCAGGTGCTTGGTAGCATACATAGTGCACATGTATTAGTCATGATGTAGCTCCACCGAGTGTCTTACTGCCAATATCCAATGGTTATCCAAATGGACTGGGATGAAAACTGAGTCTGCTTCAGCCAGAGCAACAATGGGCTGAAAAAATATTTGTAAACCAAATAATACAATCAATGCAAATTATCATACGCAATGCATTTCCACGTAGGGGATATGGGCATGTATTATTAAACTCCTAAGTGTCAAATTACTATTTCTCACAAACTTAACCTATATTGTCATACATACCAAATATGTCTAGCTCAGAACTATCAAAAAATATAAGGCAACATTTGCACCAGAATAGGTAAAAGACAGGTGACTTAACAGAAACAAAACTATAGATAAAAAGGACATATATCCGAGCAGTTGTAGTTTATGTAGTTGTTGCTAGGGAATGGTCATGCTCAAAGACATCTATGCATAACATTCAGGTATCGTAGTAGGAGTTAGACTCAAGGGATAATCCTGTATGAATTACATGTACTTACTCGGATTGGCCGCTTTCTTTGTCTTCTCAAAGATGGTATCAGGAAAGAGTCAATCATGGCAATCTGAAAAGAGGATGGATTTTATGGAGATGTAATACTACATAAGTTATTAAATGTCAAACATCAAAAGCAGGATGGCGATGCACATGTGATGTCCATACATGTACATGTAGTTGCAGACTCAAATGTTTCTCTTGTATGTACAGTGTAATATACCTCTGAAAATTCAAGAGGTTCAGTTTTCGGTACTATAAAAATGTTAGATTATTTATTACATCTTCAACCCATTCTTATGTAAATAGAGTAGAAAGCTTAAGGTGAAGATAAATGTTGTTGTTGAAAAATACGGTATTTATCATAAAAACAGTGTTGCTTGAAAAAAAATGTTCTGTATGCCTGTCCAGTTACCTGGTTGCTGGAAATAAGATATTGGCCACATGCTATCATGCATGCAAAAATGTATCCCCACTTATTTACAAAAGTGCAAAGTGCTAAAAGAAAATATCCAACAGCTTTCTCTGTGCACCCCCACAGAGAACTGTACACAATGTACATGTATGTGGCTTTCTTTAGAAGAAAAAATAGCTGCGTTATGCATTACCAATTTTTCCATGTGAACCATGTTAATATATACATGTACTCTGTAGAAAGAATGAAACATTTTTTTCTATTTCTCACCTTGACGTGCTCCTTGCAGCTCTCAACACAAGCATAGAAGAAGGCGTTTATCACCTGAAACCATACGGAAGCAATTTTCGATATTTACAATACTAAGCTGTGAATTTTTTTAAAAAATAATTTAAAAATAATTTTGAGTAATAGTATTTATTTCTATTGGCAATTTTACAGTTGTATTATCACAGTTAGATTTGGGTACAGAAATAACAAATACACTGTAGACTAAATAATAGTAGAATATAGAAAACATTTTAAAGGCATTTTACATAATACCAGGGATGACTGTAGGACATAAAACATACATTAAAAAGTTCAAAACTGTGTGTATTCGGGAAAGTACTAGCATAGGTAAAACTAACGCAAAAATAGGACAGGCCATTAAAAATAATAAAATAGAAGCTTTGAGATTAAAAACCATTCAATTAAGAATCACTAAAACCATTTTGTGTATTGAATTGTTACCGTAATAACAGTTACAGCTGAAAATTTATATAGTTCGAACCTTGTCATTCAACCATCCTTGGTTGGTTGCATTCAACTGTGTCATTGCACTTTTCTCTGCCTCAGTCCATGTGTGGTCGATGGTCTTCAGATCAGACCTGGAGAGCACATAAGGACCGATTCTTATCAGGGGACGACAACTAACTTCTTCTTCCCACAGCTTGGAAATCTGGAAAATTTAAATGATTTCTATTAATTTTAGTGCTGTTACATGTATATGCACAGAAAAAAGTAACTATACATACATGTACATGTACTTGCAAAAATATGTCAAGTCTCTAACCTCTGGCCTAATTATGGTTCAGGAAAAAAGTTAAACCTTGAAGGTTTATAGACTATCCACAAATCAATATATCTCACAACTACTTAATTAATAAAAACTGATATTATTAAAGAAAAAAAGTTTTAAAATGAAATTAAAAGTTTAAGGTAAATATACAATGTATACAGGTTGCAGAAGAACAAAAGCATTCGCTTAGATAATATATACATCTAGGTCAAACACAATTTCCACAATATTTCATATTTTTCCCACTCACCATGCTTACATGTGAAGAATATTTTATACCTTTAAATGCTATAATTGACATTTACCGTTTCAGTAGGCTGTTCACGAATAAACTCAGCCAGACTCATGCAAGGCCTTATACTGCAAAGGATAATAAATTTAAATAAATATTCACAACACCATACTGCAGTTAAGACAATCATTATCATACCATAAAGGCTCATAGACCTTGAATGACAGTGTTCGGCATGCTGCTGGACAACAGCAGTATACATGTATGGGTACATGTATGACAGTTGAAAACAATTACACAAATGTTTCATCATTCCAATACATAATACCGAAAGGCTCCAAAGTAACACTGGACACTACATGTGTAACAGGTCGAGGCTCGATATATACAAATGTATGTATTATGTGTTACTAGTCGCAATGAAATCCATGTTTCCCACCGTTATCCTTCCTTCGTCGAACTATTATTCGCCTATGTTGCTATATAACCTTCAACATGTTCAAACTAATATTAAAACAAATTTCCAATGGTAATATTTAAATTTAAAATCAGAAATTTTAAATTATCAAAAGCTGAGCTTTTAGTCATGTTTTCTTGAATTGAATATCGTGCTTATATCAGTATACATTGTGGAATATGCTGCAGTTAGTGTGCATTCTGTTATACAATGTATACTGGTATTACAATTATACACATATACCCTATATACATGTATATATGCACATATACATGTGCCCTATACTCAGAATTCCTTTTATTTATACATTCCTATAGTTAAATTGCAAACAAAAACAGCTAGGCCATTTGGCCTCTAAATAACAAGATTATACTACATGTACTAAGAAATTTTTCAGAGTCCGTTAAAGAAAGTTAACTGTACAAAGCACATATGTACATGTACCTGCTTTGAAACTTGCACCTCTGGCAGAAGTAAAATGCAACTGAATCTGCCCCAGTCTCTGGCAGCCCAGCACAAGATGCATGATACCAAACATTGCATGCATCACACTGGACCATGAGGCTGAAATTAACATTTCAGAATAATGAAAGCACACCACAAATATTTATTGCATAGAGAAAAATTTGGGTATACCTAGTAAAATTTCCTTACTTACTATATGTATGTATACTATAGTCTTCTATACATATTGTTACATTTTACTTTGGGACAAGACATAACGGGTAGACTACGTGATTTATGAAATACAGCATTAAAATATCGAGGTGTTGAGTTAAAGTAATCAACAATTATATGTAAAAATTAGATGCTATTTTCCGACTGTTTATGAAACAGAATTGCAGGGTAAACAACTACACAACCATGCAGCTAAAACAAGCTCATGCAAGCGCTGTCAGACCTGCGGTCAACAACTGATAATGGTACTTGAGTCAAGTATAGGTACTTTTACAAATGCTCAAGTGCAAGTACTCGGCCCATTGTCAAATACAATATTTTATTAAGTTCCAATAAATTAGTTTTGAAGTCAAATCAAAAATGAAATCGGCATCCCCTATTCTTATCATGTTTATGTGTTAACCATAATATTACAGTCACATTTAACTTATGGCAGTGGCCGGTGCTTTGACGCGTCTGTATGGGATATGGACGACCGCACCATAACCAGTCTGCTGCTGCCTTGCAGGGACCTCTAGGAAGATTTATACATCCCAACAGAAACCCGGAGTGGGGCCCTATAGGCGGTCAGATGCTGCATATAAGCTTTTCTTCTGGCAGCTCCAGCTACATTCCGGTCAGTCTCCAGCTGTCTCGACTTTTTCTTGCCGCTGGGTGAGGGTCATCAGGACGAGAGAGTGAGGCTGGTGCTGCACAAACCTCCCCCACTTTTATCCAACTCCAGTGCACATCATGGCAACAAGACACCCTGCAGTTCCTCTGGCAATAGGAGAGCGGCATTGCAGCAGGTGCGGAACCACTGGAGCTGTCTGCAAACCTGCATTACAGGCAGCTCAGGGCTATAGAATAATTCCTCTCTGAATCTGAAACAGCAGTGAAGTCTGGCAGGCCCCTGAGGTACCAAGCAGCCCTCTTTGGGACAGCTATATTGTCCTCTGTAGCCTGAGGACGGAGCGGAATGGTGCTCCAAACATAGCCTGTTTCATCCAAGCTGGCCTGCCGGGCTGAGCTTTAACAAAAGATGGCAGTTTTCCCACATTTGCAGTCAATTAAGTCAAAGAAAATGATCAAACTTACACTAGCATCATGGAAAGTGAGAATGACTGTCTTGACACATCTACACCCCCAAGTCTCTCAGAGACCACAATGGAGAACAGCCCTTGTAGCCAGAGAACTTGCACACTATTGTGTAGATATTGCAGCCTGCAGTGAAAGCCACTTCTCAGACAAAGGCCAGCTCACTGAGATTGGCGGCAGTTACACCTTCTTCTGGATTGGTCACAGTAATGAAGAACAACGTGAGACAGAGGTCGGATTTGTCATCAATCAGCACCTTGTGAAGCAACTTGACAGCATCCTGGAAGGCCTGAATGATTGCCTTATTAAACTAATAATCCTCCCTTGGGTGGGAGGAGACCTGCTACCCTCATACGTGTATGTGCCTATGCTCCAACCATGGCCAACCCAGATCATCATCATCAGATGCCAAGGAGAAGTTCTATGAAGAACTGGAAGCCCTCATTTCCTCTGTTCCACAGTCAAACAAGTTCATCCTTCTCGGCGACGCCAATGCCAGGACTTCGGCAAAGACCACCAAGTTTGGGTCTTTGTGTCATGCACTGGTCATCACGGAGTAGGGAAATGCAAGTATTCTGTCATTTGATATGACCAGGTACAATAATTTGGAAACTAGTTCTTAAGTACCAAGTAAAGTACAGTACTTTACCTAATAGACCTGGTATTATATACATGTACATGTATTCTGTAGTAAACCTCACAGGTGTCATGACTAATGAAAAATGCCTTTCATACATAGAGAACATCTGCATGCAGGATTGCCACAATACACACATGGACATGTACATGTAGCTTTAACATGTACATACATTGCTGATAAGCACCATGCAATACTGTATAAAGGATAACAACAGGCCCATGGGCCTAGACACTCTGCTTGTCACTTGTCAGGCAGGACCAAGTTAATTAGTTTAAACCTAAAAGCCATACACTAGCTGTCAAAATCAGCAATTCACTGAATGATCTCAGACTGACCTTAAACAATGAACAACCAAGAGTACCCTGTATACATGGTATACTAAATACATGTACTGACCCCTCTGGGTTCAAATTATTCTGTTTCACTCCACAACTAGCTGTTTTCTAGATCTGCAAGATGGTTGTCAAAATTCGAAATGCACCGAATAACACCACACTGATCTTGAACACTCAACTCAACTGGCACTCAATGACAGCAGCCTGACCTTGATAATTGCGACATGGACCATGGATGGACAACGGACAAATTTTGATTTCATGAGCTCTGCTGACATACTGTAGTGAAGTAGACCTAAAAATTCTCCACATGTTCCAAAAGTATTATTTTTCCTAGTTAATGAATAAATCATACTACATGTACATGCATGTTAATTCAAAAATAACTGGATCTAGTAACTATAAAAAGGATACATGCATGTCTGCATTCCCTAATTTCCCTTGAAGGAAATTTAATAAGTATATAAAATTTTACTTGTAAATTAAATTTGATTTCATAATGTACAATCATGCGGTAAATAGAATAGCAAAATTGTAACATCAACTGATTTAAAGGTAGTGTACATGTATCTATTTTAATAAAAATACAATATGATACCAGTATATATATCTCTCTATATATATGTCTTGAAGTAGCTGGCTGTTTATATAGGATATCCATGTACAATGTAGTAGCATCAGTTTGCCTGCTCTCATATTGTAAGAACAGACAGCAATTTTATTAGTAGAATTGCATATAAGAGCTCAGCTTATCTAACCATTTGAAATTATCCAGTGATTTTGCCAAGCTACAAGCACATTGGTCACAAATATCCTGGTACCAATTTGTTGGATTTAAATAGAAGGGATGAAACAAAGGGTAATGGAGACAAGCATCTAAATATTACAGCCCACATGCATATGAAACTGTATTTTTAAATGCATGCCTCATTTAAAATTTTACCCATCTTTGTCATCACTGCAAATGCAGTATTTGGCTTTCTTTGCAGGTATTTCATAAGTAGAAGATCTGTAACGCTAGTTACCAAATGTAAAAGTCACAAGATGATACAAACCATACATGTGTCATGTAGTTACAAATATTATTTTTACATGTAGCAAAATTATGTTATTCTTATACTGTAGCTGTATTACAGCCATTTTACAAAAAGTTGCCAAAAGACTCATAAAACACAGTTGTGCATAATGCCAGATGTGCATGCACAGTGAATATAGTAAACTTATACAAAACTGTATATATGATACTGAAGTTTTACCGCACATGTAGCTGAGAGTGGATATTTGTAGGAAGGTAACGTGAAATCCATAATGACAATATAAAACACCAATTCGGTGTCACAAAACACAGTGTTTACAACACATTTACATCGTACCTTCTTTGACACACGAAGCCCGATTTTCTTTTGTCCAGAGATACAAGTAGATGGCCCAGCAGCCGTTGCTTCAGCATCTGATGACTGGGGACATGATACCTGTACTACCTTCTTCTTGACATAGTACAGGAGATAGGCAGCATGCTGAAAAAAAATGTTAGGATCACATAGAGTACATCTAATACAATACCAATACATGTACATCATAACTAATTTATTTTTTTTCTGTGGGGGGGGGGGGGGGGGGGGGGGGGGGGGGGGGGGGGGGGGGGGGGGGGGGGGGGGGGGGGGGGGGGGGGGGGGGGGGGGGGGGGGGGGGGGGGGGGGGGG
>JAAUYG010090085.1_pt1 | contig 13638 bp, 13 predicted proteins | sample 7278091 | NCBI WGS metagenome assembly JAAUYG01 (sample SAMN14350201, study PRJNA611818) | marine sediment metagenome | isolation source: surface marine sediment (0.6m) | place: French Polynesia: Moorea | collected 2018-08
GTCAAGAATATACAGCTGAGAAATATCAAATTCCTCCAGAATTTACAGAAGATATACCAGGAATAACTGTTTATCAGAAATACGCAAAATACCTAGCCGATTTATAATAAAACTTTGATATCAATATCCACTTGGTTTGACTAAACTTTCAAACTTAGTTAATTCAGCGTTAAATAGTAGTTTAATTGTACCGACAGGACCATTACGATGTTTGACAATACTGACTTCGGTGATACCGCGATCGCTCGTGTCTGGATTATAGTATTCATCGCGATAAATCATCATCACTAAATCCGCATCTTGTTCAATAGAATTGTGAACTACTATATCATTAGCCACAAAATTATGATGGATAGGGACAGTTAGATCGTACACTTCAGTTTCTCCATCAGCTTCAATAGAGACAATCTTATCCCAATACAGATCACTGTCCGCTAAATCCTTTTCTCTGGTGGTGTATTGGATGGCGTGACGCGGTAAAGTACAACCATCTCCGATTAAATGATCAAGTAAAGCTAATTCTTCATTGCTCATGGTTGATAATGATGAACTTGGTAAATATCGAGGTAGTGCTAAATAATCTCCTGTGGTTAATCGATCTAATCTCTTCCACCCCTTAATAGTGAGAAACTTATGATTAGCAGTTGCTTTAATAGTACGTCCCAAAGCAGTTTTTAAGCGAAGTACAGGTTTGATTCCAGTCACAAAAGTACGACTAACTAATGCTTTTTCAATTTTTTTAGTAGATTGATTTAATGTCCAGACAGTAAAGCCAGATTTTCCTACTAATTCTTTGATAGGAACTTGTGAACCAGTATCCGCCAGAGTTATTAGAGTATCACCACACAAACAACCCGATTCTCTCAAGTCTGATAACAGGGGACGTTTATTAGTTCTTTGTTCTACTCCGCGACTTAGCTGAGATAAAGCCACAATTGGCACATTTAATTCTCTAGCTAAACCTTTAAGACTCCGCGTCATTTTCGATAGTTGCTGCACACGGTTATCATTATCTCCCCCTTCCATTAGCTGTAGATAATCAATCAAAACTAAACCCAGAGGATCTTTTTGCTGTGCTTGAAGGCGGCGCACCTGCGATCGCATTTGCATCACTGTTAAATTCGCCGTATCATCAATATAAATCGGCAACTCCGAAAGGCGACCTACTGCACTGACCAAGGATTCCATATCGCTTTGGGCAATTCTTCCCGATCGCAAACGATTACTAGCAATTTTCGATTCACTAGATAGCAATCTCTGGGTTAATTGTTCCCGCGACATCTCTAAACTAAAAATGGCGATCGGCAAATTGGCATCTCTAGCAATATTAGACGCCACACAAAGAGCAAAAGCTGTTTTCCCCATTGACGGTCTACCAGCGATAATAATCAAGTCAGAACGACTAAAACCACTAGTCATAGCATCTAAATCATAGTAACCCGAAGGAATACCAGGCAAAGCCGTCTCTTGGTGCAATTCTTCAATGGTATTAAAGGTATTGACCAAGGTATCCGCAATGGGTATTAAACCTTCTTGAGGTCTTTCTTGGGTTAGACGAAAAATCTTTTGTTCGGCTGAATCTAAGACAATTTCTAATTCTGTGGCGTTATCATATCCTAGATCGACGATTTCGTGACCAGAAGTAATTAGCTGACGACGGATATACTTTTCCATAATTAAATTGGCATAGCGGTCAATATTCACCGCTGAAACAGTACGGTTAAGTAACTGCGCCAATTTAGTAGTACCGCCAACCTGTTCTAATAAATCGCGATCGCTTAGATAAGTGCTAACAGACATAAAATCTGTTGGTTTACCTTTACTATTGAGGTTTAACGCTGCTTGATATATTTCTTGGTGAGCCTTGACGTAAAAAGCATCTTTAACTATTAACTCTGCTACTCTGGTCATAGCTTCAGGATCGAACAAGATACCCCCAAGAATTGCCTCTTCCGCCTCAATATTAGCTGGTGGTAAATTATTTATTTCCGTCATTAGTAACTGTGGTTTAGACTCATTTTCACTCAAGATAGAACAAATATTCTTATGATGTGATTAAATTTAAGGAAATTGATCGATAAATTAAATTACCTAAAAAAAATACATAAAAAGTGCGACTCAAAAAAATGAGCCGCTTGTTCTAATCTAAGTATATTGAAACTATATTGTAATTAACCGTATTGCTCCTCTGTATCCAAATCAAATAACATTTGTAAAGAACGCAAACAGTGACGACGAGCCTCAATATCTTGCTGCGCTCTTAACTGCACCATAGGTTCATGAAGAATTTTATTAACAATCCCCCTCGTTAATGATTCAATTACCTCTTGGTGCTTCTCGGCAAACTCTGAACCCAAACGGGATAGAGCTTTTTCCATTTCTTGTTCGCGAATATTTTCTACTTTGCTTCGCAAACAGCTAATGGTGGGAACAGTTTCTAGCGATCGCCACCATAAAATATAGTTAGCAACTTCTTCTTCAATAATCCCCTCTGCTTCTTGTGCCATCTTACGTCGACTTTCTTGGTTGGCTGCTACTACCGCTTTAAGATCGTCTACATTATAAGAATTGACACATTCAATCTCACTGACATCTGAGGCAATATTACGGGGAACAGAAATATCCACCAACATAAGAGGTCTATCCAAAGCTAGATGAGCTTCTAATTTTGCTCGATGTAATATAGGCTCGGTTGCTCCCGTACTAGTAAAGACTAAATCAGAAGTGGCGATCGCCTCCATCATATCTCCAATCGGATAAATTTTGAGGTTAGCGTTGGCAAACCGAGCGCAGAGTTTTTGCGCTCGTCTATGAGAACGATTGACAATGGAGATATCCGTTACACCCTTGGACAACATATGCTTCACTAGTAAGCAAGCCATTTTACCAGCACCAATAATGGTAATGCTGTAATTAGGGAGATTGTCGACTTTGGTATCAACTAATTCCACAGCAGCAGAACTAATAGAAACTGCTCCTGTACCAATACTAGTCTCACTCCGAACTCTTTTTCCTGTAGAAATAGCCTGCTTAAACAAACGGTCTAGCAATCGCCCTAAGCCTTTATATTTCTGCCCTAATTTATGGGTGTTTTTGACTTGAGCTAAAATTTGTCCTTCCCCTAAGACCAAGCTTTCTAACCCTGCTGAGACTCGCATCAAATGACGCAGAGCATCTTCCCTCAAAAGTGTAAAGAGGTTGGGGCGAAGATCTCGTAGTAAAATCTGAGCTTTATCAGCTAAAAACTGACTAATCTCTTTAACCCCTTGCTCCATATCTATGACAACACCATAAATCTCTAGACGATTGCAGGTACTAATAATGGCTATTTCTTGAATGTGAGGATAGCTACGCAGTGTTGCGATCGCTTCTTCAATTTGAGCTTCTGGAATGCTTAATTTTTCCCGTACTTCCACAGAAGCCGTTTTGTGACTTAAACCAACAACTACAATATTCATTACTTTTTTGGCAAATTTTGCTTCAACTAAATACTCAAAATGCGAATCAAAGCAAAAGATTCTTTAATTTTTATAGTTACGTATTAACGAAGTTTTTAATCCAAAAATCCTATAGAAAAAGGCAATAGAAAAAGATATTTTCTTTCACTATTTACCTTAATCTTGATTAAGTTATACAGTTTTGCCGTAACAAATTACGTGCTTTCTGTCTCAGGATTTACATATCTTAAACTGTTAGTTACCTACAGTCACTATCCTGCTCCAGAATTAAACCGCTACTTTATCTTAATTGTAAAGATTTAGGCTCGTCAAACATATGAACCGTATCAACAAAACGTGCAGTTTTAGACTGAGAGGAAATTACTAGACTTTGTGTTCTCGCACCACCTTTGAAGAAGCGAACACCTTTCATCAGCGTACCTGGAGTAATACCACAAGCAGCAAATAAGACTGTTTCACCACCAGCAAGTTCTTCAGCATTGTATACTTTGTCTGGGTCATTAATACCCATCTCAGATAATCTAGCTAAATTGCTTTCTTTGCTTTCGCCAATCAAACCAGTTTTAACTACAGCAGGGTCATAGATTAATTGTCCTTGAAAGTGCCCACCCAAGCAACGCATTGCCGCAGCAGAAATAACCCCTTCAGGAGCAGCACCAATACCCATCAGAGCATGAATATTCGAGCCAGAGAAAGCGCAGGAAATCGCAGCTGATACGTCACCATCAGAAATTAGCCTAACTCTCGCTCCCGCATCTCGAATTTCTTTAATGAGACTGTCGTGGCGAGAACGATCCATTACTACTACCACTAGCTCTTCAATAGAACGATTGAGGCAATCAGAAAGAATTTTGAGGTTTTCGGTAGCAGATTTATTAATATCTACATGACCTTGAGCTAATGGAGGTGCTGCTAATTTTTTCATGTAAAAATCTGGTGCAGCAAACAATCCGCCTTTTTCGGAGATCGCCAAAACCGCCATCGAACCATTTTGACCATAGGCAACTAAATTGGTTCCCTCACAAGGATCGACAGCAATGTCAATCTCAATTAGTTCGTCTGGATTACAAAAGTTTTTGGCATCTTCGCGAGTACAAATACCCACTTCTTCCCCAATATAAAGCATGGGGGCATCATCTCGTTCTCCTTCCCCGATTACGATCCGACCACGCATATTAATTTTGTTCATGCGCTCGCGCATTGCTTCTACTGCCACTTCATCAGCAGTATCTTTCTCACCTTTACCCATCCACTTAGCAGAGGCGACGGCAGCTTGTTCTACTACCTCAATAATTTCTAAACCGAGGGTTGTTTCCAGCAAGGTTTTCCTCCCTATTTGCTTATTTTTAAATTTCTTTTCAAAAGCGATGCCTACTCAAGTCAAAAGTCTACCAGAGATAGGTATCCCTCTGATATTTATTAAGTTTTATTAAGCTTTAACCCAGAATACAGTGTTTATTTGCATATCTTAATTACCTTGTAATTTAAAGTTGTTAAGATTCAAAATAACTCTTAAAAAATAATGAGCTTTTAGCTATTAAATAGGTATTTTATTATATTTTGGGACATAAAAAGCTATATTTGACCATTAAAAAGCTTGGCGTTTAATTTTGTTTAGTCTCTAGAGTGACAACTGTGGAGACAAGATTTTGTGCCAACCAAAAAACATTAAATCAAAATAGCCTTAATAAGCTTAGACTACGTTGCATTTTTATTAAATATATTGAATATTGAATCAATATATTTAATAAAAATTGTTAATAAAATATTTAGTTAAACTAGTACGTAACAAATTTAAAGTTAGTCTGAAAATGCTTATGCATTTATCAAGATTTAAAATACTGAAACTCAAGACAAAGCAATGACAACTAATGAATTATTGACTCTCGTTCTTTTACTTAGTCCTGGAATGGCTTTATCAATTGTGATTATGTTCACTTTTTCTAAGGGCGGTTAAATATTGATTATTTTTCACAAAAATATATCAGTCAACAGCTAGTAAGCTTGACACAAGTCGCCGAATATAAATACCTGAGCCTCTAAACTATTTAGGCAACAGGTAGCCCAAGTTTGGGTAGAAGCAATTTCTGAACCTAATTCTTTTATGATTCTGGGAATTCGTCCTTCAGAGAATGGTTGGAGGAAATAGACGAATCAGTCAGACTTTCTTCTAAATCCATTCTTTTTTCCATCTGGCACAGGAAGTAGCCAGTCATCATTGCCGAAGCAAGGAGATGAGCTAGATTCTCTCGATCTGTAGTAACTTTAACGTTGAAGTCTCCCGTTGGTAACATTCCTACCAAACCCTGTACGTTTTGGGAGATTATCTGTTTAACATCTGGGCTAGCAGACTGGGCAATTTGTGCTAATACCTCGGGGTGTTGTTGACGCAAGTATTGCATCAGAGTATTGTACTGTTTCTCTTGTTGTTCAGAATTTAAAAAATCAAAGTTAAATATCATTCGTTACCCAAATATGGATGTACGCTGCTTCTACTTTGACACAATTATGGTAGCAACCGCTAGTGAAAATTGAGGTTAAAATTGGCTAGGACATAGCCATATTACTAATTTCAAAGTATTGGTGAAATTTATTTGTTACCTCTAACCAATAGGAGCGACCATCAGTTTGTTCTCGTTTGCGAATAAAGCCTAATTTGACCAATTCAGCTACTTGTTGATAAGCACTACTACCACGTAAATCTATTAGTTCCGTCTGTAAAATTGGGTTTTTTAGAGCTACTGCTGCCAAAGTTCTTAATGCTCCTTTGCCTAATTCAGCGGGAACTAGTTCTTGAAGAAGATGTTCATATTCATGCTTTAGCTGTAGGCTATAACCTGCTTCTGTTTCGATAATTTCTAAAGCACTATCACGATGAGCGTAATCATTCATTAATTCAATCAAGGCATCTTCGACTAATTCGCGATGAGACTTCATCCAGGCTTCGCGATCACCTTGAGATACCTTGCCTGATTCTGAAAATTGAGGATTAAGACAAACAAGTATTTCTTCGAGCGAAAGTGGTCTGCCTTTAATATAAAAAATTGCTTCAATCTTAGTGGCTAATTTCAATGGTTTAATCCTAAATAAAATAGTTTATTTATAATCATTTAAGACTTAAATAAAGGAAAAAAGTGACCTACTGGACCATTACCTGCACCAATATCTAAAGAATGTTTTAAAGCATTGGTAACATATTGCTTAGCATCAACTACCGCCGACCATAAGTCTTTATTTAAAGCAAGATTGGCACAGATTGCTGCCGAGAGGGTACAACCTGCGCCGTGAGTATTTTTAGGGGAAATATTTTTTTCCGATAAAGTTCTAATTTCTGTGCCGTCATACCAAATATCTGTTCCCTTTTCACTACCTATTAATCCTCCGCCCTTGGCGAGAACTACTTTTGCCCCCAGACGTTCATAAATGGCGATTGCAGCTTGTTTCAACTCTTCTAAGGTGTTTATTGTCAAACCACTCAAAATTTGAGCTTCATAGCGATTAGGAGTGATGATTAGAGCTTGGGGAATGAGCATCTCTTGTAAAGATGCGATCGCATCATCGTCAATTAGCTGCACTCCTGTACGAGAAACCATAACGGGATCGACAACTAGATGTTTCCAAGCAAACTTATCTGTTTGTTGAGTAACTACTTCGATCAGATCGCGATTTAACAACATTCCTGTCTTAACAGCATTAACTTTTAAATCAGTGGTAATCGCTTCAATTTGAGCCGCAACTACGGGAACACTGATCTTCTCCACCTGAGTTACACCAACAGTATTTTGAGCCGTGACGCAGGTAATAGCACTTGCCCCATGAACACAGTGCATGGCAAAAGTCTTTAAATCCGCTTGAATTCCTGCCCCGCCACTACTATCAGAACCAGCAATAGTTAGAGCTACTTGGGTCATAAATTTACCCTGTCCACCTAGCTCTTGGGATAACGTCGTCGTTGTAGAAAATCAGGAATTTCGATGCGACTGCGATCGTTATCCCTAGGTCTATTTCTCTCTTGTTGGGGTACACCAGCCATAGATGGAAAAACGCTCCTGGACTCAACTTGAGGTTCTTCTAACTCCAAATCATCCATTGCTTCCCCATCGAAGCCAGTAGCAATAACGGTAATTCTTACTTCTTCATCCATACTTTCATCAATCACCGCCCCAAAAATAATGTTAGCATCTTCATCAACCACTTCATAAATACTATCAGCCGCTGCATTCACCTCATGAAGAGTTAGGTCATATCCCCCCGTAATATTAATCACCACCCCTTTAGCACCATGAATTGACGCTTCGAGTAAGGGAGAAGAAACCGCTGCTACAGCAGCTTCTCTGGCACGAGATTTACCAGCACTAACTCCAATTCCCATCAATGCCGAACCAGCATCTGCCATAATTGCTCGAACATCAGCAAAGTCAACATTAATTAAACCAGGGATAGTGATAATATCAGAAATGCCCTGCACACCCTGACGTAAAACATCATCGGCAACTCCAAAAGCTTCTTGGACGGGAGTTTCCGGAGAAATAACTGACAATAACTGATTATTGGGAATAACAATTAAAGTATCTACTCGGCTACGAAAAGCTTCAATGCCTTTTTCAGCCTGTTTAGTACGTCTTCTGCCTTCAAAAGTAAAGGGGCGAGTTACAACTCCCACTGTCAAACAGCCCATCTCTTTTGCCACTTCTGCAGCAATGGGAGCTGCTCCTGTTCCTGTACCACCTCCCATACCAGCGGTAATAAATACTAAATCAGTATTTTCTAAAGCATGAGCTAATTCATCCCTTGATTCTTCTGCTGCTTTCTGTCCAATGGCTGGGTTACCTCCCGCACCCAACCCCCTAGTAATTTTTTGTCCAATTTGTAATTTTTGAGGAGCTTGAGCGTGGTTTAAAGCTTGAGCATCAGTATTGATTGCCCAAAATTCGATACCAGAAACTTGGCTCTCAATCATGCGGTTGACTGCATTGCAGCCGCCGCCGCCCACTCCGATTACTTTGATTTTGGCGACATTACTAGGCACTATTTTATTACTCCTAATTTCTTCTTTGGGAATTTGAGAATTATTATTCTTGCCCCTAAAAGGTATTCCCATTCCACTACCTAAAGAATTATTTCCTAAAGCTAAGGGTAACTCAGAATGATAGTTAATTTCATTATTAAAAGTATGAACGAGTTTGTTATTTAAAGACATGGGCGTATATCAAAAGTTTCCGCTTAGGTTTTCTTATATACAATTTAGCTTGGCATTTTAACTCAATTTATTATCATCTAAGTAATTTAATCTGTATAAGATATTAAAGTTTTTGTAATTATTAAACACATAAACTTGGTTATCCTCCAAGAAATTACTGCTTGAGTAGTCAATATAGTAAATTTAATCAGGGTAAATACTTATTTTAGTTGTGCTTCTTATTAACATTAGTACTTTTGAATTAAATTTAAATCAGGATTACTTAAATCTATATAAGCAACTTGGCTACGTTCTAAATAATTTGGTAGATTTTGCAATTTGAGCATAATTTTAAATTGTTCTTTTAATCTTGATAAATCTGAGCCTAAAAATACTTTTCCTAACTTAGTGTATAAAAACAAATTTCCTGCTTGATTCCATTGCAACTGATTGATTTGTAGTTCTGGATAAAGAGATATTAGTTGATATATACTGTTCCAGAACTGCTGATATTGGGGTTGGTAGTTGATAACTTTAAGTTTCGGCAAGGAAAAATCAACATCTATATTGGCATAAAATTCCTGAGCAATCCACTCGCCCTCGCTATCTAGAAATCCTACTTTTCCTTGAGATGAAGCCAGAGCTACAGGTACTTTTTCTTGAAGAGAAATTATTAAAGCTGGAGGAATAAGCTGCTTATTGAGCTTAGCTGTGGCAATTGAAGGAATAGATTCAATTTTTTGCGTTAAATCTAACCCATTGACTGTCCAAATAAATTGAGGATAAGCAAAATTCAAAGCAGTATAAACAGTATTTTTACTTGCCAGCTTCTCGCCACTAATTTGAATTTGCGATCGATCTTTGATTTGCCAGTAGGATGAAGTTGTCATCAAACAGAGGCTAACAGCACAGAGCATTACCAAACAGGAACGCCAGAAAGCGATACGGAGCAGCCGCTGTTCCTGAATATTGACTAAAGCCAGCTTATATTTAAGCTTAGGTGGAGGAAATGCGCTCATAAGACAAATTCTTGACAAAAAGATAATTACTACATTGTGTACCCTGGCAGTTAAATGACAATTCAACAATTTAAATGTTCGTTACAAGGTAAATCTAGTGGGTTGTAGATTTTATCGAAGTATTAATTCTAACTATTTTATTATTTTGGTTACCATTAAAATGAAGTTAATACTTTATCCCCAGTAACTACCTTATGCTTTATGCTCAAAAGTTTCTATGACAGTTCCCAAAAGAATGAGAGAAAAATATTTTGCTAGTATTTTGCTAGCTCCTAGTTCCCAATTTCTAAATCGTCACTCATTACTCTCTCCAATCTCAGAAGGTTGCTATGGTCTAATTCATTGTTAGTTTTTTTGCTGTCTTAAACTTCAATCCAGATATATAGAAATATATCGAAACAGACATAGTTGAAAACTACAGCTCAATGCAATGCGCTCAAAAAATTCAATTACTGGGAAACCAGCTATGGATTGTGACCTAGCAGCATAATTCTTCTGAACAAGTCACCTATGGTAGATTAGACTTTAACTATACAAATTTTAGTGTCATCTTTCACATTGAAGATATTGATTATATTTTTAAGCTTATGGTAACTACGAAACGAGGACTGCTCTTGGGAACGACTGCTCTAGCTCTGTCAACAGTAGCAGTTACTGGGGCAGGAATTCACTTATCTCAAAGTCAAGCCCTAATTCAAAGTGGTCCGAAAGAAACTGTGGACGAAGTTTGGCAAATTATTAATCATCAATATGTTGATACAACTTTTAACGATACAGATTGGCTAAAAATACGTCAAGAATATATTAATAATGCATCTTACGATAGCAAAGAGAATGCCTATAAAGCAATTCGTGAGATGTTGGCTAAGCTAGAAGATCCTTATACCCGCTTCCTGGATCCAGAAGAGTTTCAGAATATGCGAATTGATACTTCAGGAGAATTAACTGGAGTAGGAATTCAGATTGCTAAGGATGAAGAAACAGATAGACTGCTAGTTATTGCTCCGATCGAAGATACTCCTGCTTTTGAAGCGGGAATTTTAGCGCAAGACCTAATTATTAAGATTGACGGCACTGATACAAAGGGAATGGACGTTAATGATGCAGTCAAGTTGATTAGAGGAGAAAGAGGTAGCCAAGTCACTCTAACAATTGAGCGCAATGGCAATGAAAGAGACTACGATATTACCAGGGAAAAAATTGAAATTCATCCAGTACGAGCGCACTTAAGGGATACTTCCATCGGTAAAGTGGGTTATATCCGTCTGACCACTTTCAACGAACACGCTGCTAAAGATATGCAGAAAGCGATCGAAAAACTGGAAACAGATGGGGTAGTAGGATATGTTTTAGATTTGCGTTCTAACCCAGGAGGCTTGCTTTACTCTAGTATCAGTATTGCTCGTATGTGGATTGACGAGGGCACGATCGTTTCGACAGTAGATCGTAAAGGAGTTAGCGATCGCGAATCAGCAGCTAATAAATCGTTAACCAATAAACCTTTAGTAGTCTTGGTAAATGAAGGTTCAGCCAGTGCCAGCGAAATTCTTTCGGGTGCTTTGCAAGATAATAAGCGGGCCACTCTGTTAGGCACAAAGACTTTTGGGAAAGGGTTAGTACAGTCTGTTCGTCCTTTGGGGGATGGTTCGGGATTGGCAGTTACTATTGCCAAATATCTTACTCCTAGCGGTCGAGATATCAATAAAGAAGGTATTCCCCCTGATGTTTTGGTGGAGTTAGACGAAAAACAGCTAGAAGAACTCTACGGTGGCGATCGCTCGGATCTAGGTACACAGAAAGATCCACAGTTTGCCAAAGCACTCGATATCTTATCAGAAAACATTAAGGCACAACAAAATTCTGAACCCCAAGCTGCTAAATAATTACTGAGGTTGACATTTTCCTGCCCGAATCAAACCAATTTTTTTAGCGCTCGCTTCTTGTTCAGTTGCAAAGAATCCCCATTGATCTGGGGTTTTTGCTTGTTTAGTAGCAAAATCAACTACTTGACAAGTACCATCTTGCTGTTTAATTACATACCAAAATTGAGCAGTAGATTTCATACCAGAAAGACCGAAATTGCTAATGTCGAACATATTAAACAAATAAGGGGCGAAGATCGACGCCCCAATCGTTACTTGTATAAATTGAACTAAAACAAAATTATTCTAAATCTTTACGACCAGGATTACGAGAGGGATCGCTAGATAAAAAGCCGAAAATAAATAGCCCAATAAAGAAAAATACGGTGATATAAACGACGATTTTGAGAGTGGCCATGTTAATTTGCTCCTGATAAATCTAAAAAAATGTTGACAAATAAATTGTTCAAATTATTAATTAGCTTTTTTGTTTCATTATTAAACTTGGTAACTAAAAATGCAATTGCTAAGCTTAGACCTACTTTAATCTCTCGAAACAAAATATTGCGCAATTATTAAATCATACCCGAATACCTTACCATAATTCGATTTCTCTCTTTTGATATGGCTAATTCTCAATCATCTAACTTATTACGTACTCCTTTATTCGATTTGGCTCAAGAACAACAGGCAAGATTTACCGCTTTCTCTGGCTGGGAAATGCCTGTGCAGTATTCAGGATTAAAACTAGAACACCAAGCAGTACGCTCTGAAGTAGGAATGTTTGATATTTCTCACATGGGTAAATTTACTTTAGTGGGAAAGGACTTGATCGATGCTTGGCAAACTTTAGTACCTTCGGATTTAAGCCGTCTTCAACCTGGTCAAGCACAATATACTGTCTTGCTAAATCCTCAAGGTGGAATTATTGACGATATTATTTTTTATTACCAAGGAGAAAGCGAAACAGAACAAAAAGCTGTTGTTATTGTCAATGCAGGTACAACAGATAAAGATAAAGCTTGGATTTTAAGTCACCTGCAAAATAGTTCTGTGGCTATGAAAGACATTTCGCAACAACAAGCTCTTATTGCCCTTCAAGGACCAAAGGCTGTTGAAGTTTTGCCAACTTTGGTTGTAGAAGATATCAGCACGATGGCTGCTTTTACTCATCGCATAGCTACCATCAATGGTAAATCTGTGTTTATCGCTCGTACTGGCTATACAGGGGAAGATGGTTTTGAAATCATGCTTGAACCAGCAGCAGCACGGCAGTTATGGCAAGCTTTTTTAGAGGCTGGAGTTATTCCTTGTGGATTGGGCGCAAGAGATACCCTACGTCTAGAAGCAGCTATGAGTCTTTATGGACAGGAAATTGATGAAACCATCACACCTCTAGAGGCTGGTTTAGGTTGGGTGGTGCATCTAAAAACTAAGGGATACTTTATTGGACGCTCTGTATTAGAACAACAGAAACAAGAAGGATTAAAACGTCGTCTAGTGGGGTTAGAAATGTCAGGTAGACATATAGCTCGTCACGGCTATCGGGTAATATTTGAAGAAGAAGTCGTAGGAGAAGTTACTAGTGGCACTTTGGCCCCAACAGTTGGAAAAGCGATCGCTTTAGCCTATGTTCCTAAGGCTCTAGGTAAGGTAGGACAGGCTTTAGAAATTGAAATTCGCGGAAAAACTTATCCTGCCACAGTAATTAAAAAACCGTTTTATCGTTCTCCTCACAGATAAAATAATTGGCATTGGTAAGTGTGTAATGCTAAAAAGCTTGATTTAAGATGAAATAGTTAAACAATCTGCCGATGGTTGGATTGAAATTATTGCCCAACAGATAAAATCGACAGTTCGGGTAACAATAATAAATTCATCTCCAGAAATTCCCATTAGCGATCGCGATCGCCTTTTTGAGCGTTTTTATCGTGGCGATCCATCTCATACTCATAAAATAGAAGGAATTGGCTTGGGACTAAATCTGGCTCGTGAAATTGTTCGCGCTCATCATGGTAATCTTGTACTAAATCCAGCATCTGATGGTGAAACATCTTTTAGTATTAGTTTGCCAATGGTTTAGATTTTTATTGAATAATTTTGAGTTTCATAGTCAAACA
>JAAUYG010189958.1_pt1 | contig 13638 bp, 10 predicted proteins | sample 7278091 | NCBI WGS metagenome assembly JAAUYG01 (sample SAMN14350201, study PRJNA611818) | marine sediment metagenome | isolation source: surface marine sediment (0.6m) | place: French Polynesia: Moorea | collected 2018-08
ATCAGGTCTATGGCCCTTTGTGAATGGATATCTAATCTTTCAGGGGTGTTTTCTTTCAAAACATATGGTTCATTGGCAAAGCCAAAAAATGGGGTTCAGTCCTCCTTTAAGAATAAGCTCTTGGGTAACATGTATATCTTTATAGGACTGACTGAGTTTGTAATATTTCGAAAAAAAAACGCAATAAAGCAATAAGTAGTAGGCCTAAATTGTAAAATAACACTAATTAAATAAATGTACAACTTGTGCATGAAAACTTTACATATTATCAAATATGCTGGGGTGTACCGTGAAAGTTTAAGCCCTGTTTATGCGTTGAGCTATGCCAATTTTTCGCTTTCTTTGATGTAGGCTAAACCGCTCAATGGCAGGCTACTAACAAGTTTTCACTCAGATAGAATGAAAAACACTGGGGCAAAGAACTGATGCCATGACATGGCACCATGCCGTATCCTGTGCGAGACCCCGGGCGAGACCCAAATGTCGTACGCGTTGTACCGCTATTATATGAATAAAACATACTAGGGAAATTTACGTTCTGTACGGCCAGATATATTATTGCGCCTCAAGTATCATACACAAGAAAACATATTTTTTCTTCAGCATCTGATTACTATAAGAATTACAACACATCTAGAAGCAAAATTTGATTTTTTAACAAATACATAACACTTTTCTTTGAAGTGCTATGATGGAACTATTTGTTATAAACATTGATTTGAGGTGTAATGCGGCTGTGGGTGGCAAAGGAAGATTTAGGTCGTCTGTAGGGGAGATAGGTTGAGGAACAATCATGAAGTGGAAGGTCTTTTGGATGTACATGAGTTAATTGTAAGTACTTCAGAAAATCAGGGTATATGCGGTAATTTGCAGTCTTCCTGCGTACATAGGAGCAACTAGAAGGATATTTAACTTTGTCCCACATCATCAAATTTCTCAAAATATCTCACAGGCAGTGCATCTGCATGACTCCAAGAGCAGTGACACTGACAGGGTGGAGCTAACACTGATGACTGAGCACACTGCCTAGGCATACTGGCAATGTACACTGATGTACTGAAACGATTCAGGGGTGACCAATACCTGCACTGTGACCAAGTGACCTATTGACAAGTTGCAGTCTAGTAAATTAATATTAGCATATTGTTAGGAGCAGTACTAGCCAGTACAGAACTTAAAGACAATGTCCCGACTTGCTATCAATAGTATACTAATAGAACTCTGTATCACCACTTGATCACAGGCACTGGGAGTTTAGGCTTAAGCAGTGCATAGGCCCGGTTCACAAGTTGCAGCCGAATTTGCTCTGAATGTGTCAATCTTGCGGCACATCTGGAGTTACACCAGTTAAGTTACTCCCCGGCTGGGCTTCCCAGGAGTTAGTTCTGTTGGAAGAGGCGGATTGATGATCCAGATTTAACTTTATGCCGGATGAAACACAGTGCAGTGTGAACGGGTTATTGTTGGGGATTTGCCGCAGCGGCACTAGCCTCTAGGAGCATGAGGAGTGAAGTCAAAGGTCACATGCATTTAAGTAGTATATTGTTAAAAGTTTGACAGGCGTCTATTCAATTTAGTTACAGACCAATACACAACAGAAAATCACAGTAATCGTCACCCCCAAACAGTACCCACGACACAGTTATGTTTGAAAATGAACATTTCTTTCCATCAGCACGTGATTTTGCACTTCATTGCTCCCATGCAGCTAATTCTAGTAATACTGGAGGAAAAAGTGCTAATTTGGTAGTACGCTACATGTGTAGAATCCAGAATGTCTTCTAGTTCTAGAAATCATAATGAGGATGATAGTGTACACTGTACAGAACTGTGTCATCATATAAATCTTTTTTGCAGACCCCCACTAAAAGTTCATCAAAGATGGGCAATCATGGATGAACATGCACTGAATGAACTGCTGGAATGTTCAGTTTGCCTGGAGCGTCTGGACTGTACCAGTAAAGTGTTGCCATGTCAGCACACTTTTTGTCGCCGCTGCCTTGAAGAAATTGTCAGCACAAAAAGTGAGCTAAGATGCCCCGAATGTCGCACATTGGTTCAGGTGTCCGTGGAGGACTTACCTGGAAACATCCTCCTTATAAGGCTTCTGGAAGGGATAAAAAATGCAGCTCGTCTGGGCTCAGGGACTGGAGCTTCTCCATCGGGGAGCAGAGCAGGCAGCTGTCCGGTTTCTCCCTGCCGGTCTCCGGGAACATCAGCATCCTCACCATCTCATAAGGTAGGCTTCAGCAATCAGCTACATATTTACATGTGTAGAATTGGTAAAGGTATGCATATTTTCAAAGTTATCAAAATGGTAAGGCTTTGTAACTACATGTATCACTTTTTATCAACTGGATTAAATTTGCAACATGTAAAGAAATGTTTCCAAGACTTTGTCCAACAGGAGTCAAACTTTGTGGTATCGGGCATGCTGGTAAGTATTTAATGGGAGTCCGAGTGATGTTCTTTTGACAGATTGGTTAACTAATTGCAGTGGGAAGTTTCAGTTCATAGTACCCTCTACAATGAAAATGCTGGTAGTAACTGAAATAAGCATCCCAGTTAGAACTGTATGGAAGCATGGACCAGCTGGGGGGGGGGGGGGAGGGGGAGGTGTACTACTAGGGAGAGGGATTGAAACATTTAAGGGCTCAACGATCTCTGATCGAAATGGCTGTGATGCCTGTATTTTGGCTGATGATCACCTGGTCATTATTTAAAATTATTTCCATTATGATTATTGATTAAAAGTTATTTGGAACCATATAGCTGTGAATAAATAAGCTTTTTTCTGTGGAAAGTCCTTTAATAGTTTTTATGTCCATTCAAGTAAACCACAGACAAAAGATTTTAAGTTTAAAAAATGTCTGAAACAGCTGCACATACATTCTGGTAAAGCTGGTTAGTCACGTGGCGCACGAATTGTGCTCTATATAATGTGTAGATCCGGTCAAGACTTAAAAATGAACCTTGTACTGTAGTATCTGTATATATGCTGATATCATTAGAGTACAGGTAGAGCTTATTCTAGGAATGGATTTATGGCCTATACACATGTACCGGTACACCTGACGGTGACCATGGCCTTTCATGTTTTCCTGGTCCAGAATGAAATGTGGGACTCCGCATATTCATGCCACCTTTCTCATGTTTCTGCGTCATCATTTCATCTCTCCCATCTTTTCATGTTATTCAATGGTGTCTTGTGTGCTAATATTCTCTCATCTTCTCTGTTGACTTGTTTTGCTGAAAAATAAAAATCTACAGCTAAAATTTTATTCAATTCTATTCTACTTCTGTGTAATATAAATATGCATGGCCAGATGTAGAGGGTAACCTTCAAATTTGAAGGAATGTATACACAAATTTAACTACAACAGCACAGTCATAGGGGCATGTCTTCCTTAATGTGTCTATAGTATAGGAATCTATATTGTGGGTTTAACTACACGTGCATAATACATGTACGTTTCGTATACTTAGTGTAAATTTAGCATTTGTTGAACACGAAAAATGTAAAATGCCAAAAGACTATTTATATAGAGAAACAAATGTGGCATAGAAAATTCCTGCTTATTATAAAAAAAAGGCGTTTACAAAAGATGATACATATTAAGAAACTCATTGATTTTAATGCAGCAGCATCTTTTACAGGAGATTCTACTGCACTGGGTTTGTGTTGGAAACTTCATTGTTGCATTATGGCGTGACATGGGACTGGCTAGGCACGACATGGGACTGGCTAGGCACTGGTGCAGCTAGCTCATGGCTCCAGGCAAAACACATCATTAGACGCCATGGCATCCAGCTTCCAGGGTCCAGCTCTTCTTTCCAGAGAAAAAAAAAGGCTGGTGGGGTGGAGGAGGACTGGCTTGGCAAGGTGCTTTTCTGATGGAAGCGAACATGATCCAAGCTCTGTACAGGTTAAACCTGAACAGGTGCTGTTGTTGCTGTGAATCAGGGCATGCTGCCCTTCAACAACCTCGAGATTCAATTGTTACAAAACAAAATGTTATTACCTTCTGGCTTCAGGGGATTGCGGTTGCTCTCTGCAATAGTGGAACTACAGCCTCCCCACTCATATGTAGCAAGCCACCCATTCAGTAATTTGGTAGACAGGTGTACTAGTGTTAAAAGGTCCAGAAGTCTGGGGCTGCATGCATGTAAAACCTATCATTGGTGGCGATAATGAATTCCTGGGAGGTTGCATTGACTGGCAAAAAGCAGGTTTGCTGACCTTTGTTGTTGATCAGGGCCTCGAATCAGAGCCAGATGCAAAGGAACTGGCAGTTTCCTTTGAGAAAAGAAACCATCAATGTTAACTTCGTCTCTGCAGGCATTGTTGCTGTAAGACCCATGTCAAAATTTCTGGCGTGCCTCCAACCGAGTAATGTAGCACTGGTACTGCTGCAGTATTTGTGTTTCAGTTCTGTGATTTTGATGGTTGATTTCGTCCTTCAGTTAATTTCTCCAGCCTGCAATCTTGGCCTTACATACCGGTATATACCGAAAGGCAGATAAATATGCATGCTTAGACTACCTCTTAAAAGTTTGATAAGGCTTCTCTCCCAGCGGCGGTTGCAGAAGTAGAACAGAGCCAGCAGTAATGTCATTTTTATGTCTGAGTTGTTCTTCATTATAATGCTAAATATATATTTAAGGTATAGATTAATAGCCTGGTATTATGTTAGAAAATCAAATAGGATTTCTTCTCAACATGCAAGTCGGTTCAGTAAAAACCTCCCTTCTATTTCCTGTGTAGAAATGCACAATGTCTTCCTCCATGATATTAATCCTACAGATTAGGTATCAACCCCCTGGAACTGGCCATATTACTTGGCTGAGGCCGGGCAAGTGCTGCCAGCAAGTGAATATCAGAGTGGATCCAGCCTGTTTGGCTGACCTCGGGGCAAACACCATTCATGTAGCCATTAATTCAGGGATCATCTGGATGGCAATTCAATTATGGCTTGTGGCAAAGTATTGCTGATGCATATTGGTAATCTTGTGTGGAATGGTTGTATTTAGCGAAAATACATACATGAAGTGCCTTCTGTGGCCTTACTGGCCTACCATTCACACAGATAGATAGCCTAAGTTGATTGACTTTGAGAGTCGTCTGAGGGGTTCTACTTTAGGATAACTTGTAACAATTCACTCCTGAGAAGTCCATCAAAGAACCAATGTGATTCAGTGTCTGTGAATATATTTTAGCTATTTAGCCAGGTTCCTGGCTCGCTGCTTCTAAGACTGCACCTACCGTATGTGGGTATGGAATAAATTGTAAGGAAGCAGACTGTCCCTTTGTTCAAAAGAGTATTGAAGACTATATGTCAGGGAACAATTTAACTGGTGTAGCGGTGCAGTTTGCTACACAAGATCAGCAAAATGCTACACAAGTTCAAAAATGCATAGCAGTTTTTACTATTAAATATCCTGTTACAATTTACATTTAAGACTAAATTCTTGAAAGCTGCAAATTTTTGCTATACAAAATTTTGAAAGTAAATTGTTCCCTGCTATATCTCTCCCTATGTGAAGACTCACTTATTTTCTTGTGATGCATCATGAACATGATGTACATGTTGCATATATGAAGTTAGCACAATAGAAGCTAGAGTACTATTTGTAAGTGTTGCAATGACAGTTTTCCCAGCTTTGCCAGCGTTACTGTATTTCAGTTCAAAGGAATCTAGTGCAACCCATGCAATGGCAGGCTGTAGCACTGTTATTAAGGAAAACTATTCATATGGTAACCTTACAAGGCAATTTCCAGTGAACCAGTGTCCTGAATAGTGAGTCACTAGCAAATTTGGAATGAATTATCCATGCTTTCCCTTTCCTCAGGCACAAGCCACCATCCCACCCACACCCACATCCTGGGGCAACTACATGTATCTCCAATCCATCCCAACATGCTGCCAGATCAATAAGCCTATTTCTATTAATGAAGTGGACTGTTATGATGACTTCTGTGGCCCTGCCAGGGTCCATTAGAAACTGTCTGTCTGTGCCTCTCTGTCTAGCCCTTTTACAGCACTTCTCAAAATAGTAAGTCTGCCTCTTTAAGAAGCACTTACTACAGCACTGGGACCATCAATCCATCAATGGGACCATTAAAATGTTGTGTTACCATATTTCAGGTTTCAATAGTACACAGAATCAAACTTTGGGATGAAATTATGTGGTCTTATAATCAAGGTGTTCTTAAAAAAAGGGTTGTGCAATAGGTATTAGGTGAACCACTGTATATATACGTACTTAACTAGTAATTGTACGGGCTGCATGGACAGGAATTTTCAATGCTTAGCTCAACTAAGTACTGTAGTGTTAAAAAATTAAGTTTGAAAAAAATCATGGTACCGTAACATTTTCTTTTCGCCTTGGACATTTTGAGGGTTCAGTTGCCAGCAGGTTATATTCGTAATTTCATACAATGAGTACAATGTAAGTGTGGCTCATATTAGGCTAAACTTTCCGAACCTGTCATGTTTTTATGAGGAAAGTTACTGCTACAAAGCGATTTAAAGGCATTTTGCATTGTTTGATGAAACACTCTGCCATATGGTAATTGCTGTCCTGAAAGAGCAAAAAAAAAGATAAAGTGTGCACACAAAGACTATAACATACTACAGTAGTCCTCCTCTAATAAGGACACCCCTTCTGCCAAACAATTCTGTCCTTATTAGAGGTGTCCATTGGTGAATGGGAGTATTACATACATTCATAATACTTGCTGACAGTTGCTGTCAATGATTTGTGTCTTTTCTAGAGGGGTGACCTCTCTACAGAGTAGCCTTTAAGAACTTGAAGAGAGGGACCACTGTAATTCTTATTCTAGCATTTATACCTTGGCCAGGACATTCACCTATGGCCACTTCAGCTGCAAAAAGCAAGTTCAAAGAAAGGGTAGGGTGCCCCATGTGGTATGTTATTACAGAGATAACTGGGTAATGTATTGTAATGGGGTGGATATTTTGATAACTTCCGTCAGATGGCTTTCTTGCCTGTCAAAGGAAATCAGGATTGTTTGTCTAAGGGAAGGGACACAAGCAAAACTCAGAAGCAACAGTTAAATTGTATATTGTTACTTGTAGAGCACCAGATGTTTCAACTTTCAACCAGGTTTATTACAGCGGTCCCTCTATTTTAAGACCACCCATGGGACCAAGAAAATGTGGTGGTCTTGTATTGCAGGTGGTCTTAAAATATAAGTCACTTAACACAGAAAATTGACCTTTGGGACCGAATCAAGTGGTTTTATAATCAAGGGTGGTCTTAAAGTAGAGGGTTGTGTGTAAAATAGAGGGACTACTGTATACTTAACTACTATATACTTAACTCAGCTACAGTCTTGTGATAATACAAGAAGTGTTCTGTTGCTAGGTCCATGCGGACCCGTGGCGTTAATGCTTTAGTTGCAGTTGCGGGTTTGTGCTGACAGCATTGATAAGCGACCAGTGTTTATTATTACATGTTGACATACGTAATGCCATTTGTCATTATTGGTTTGCTGGCAGTGTTTTCTCTTGTCCTTGCAGGCATCCCGACCACTTTGTTTAGGGCCGATGCGAATCCATCAACACAGCATGTCGGTAAGTGGTACAGTGACCTGAGGTTTGACAGAGTTCACTGACCTTAATCTCACACACCAGGCATTATGTGTGTTTGTTTTGGGGCTGTGTTTCCATTGACTATATGCTAAGGCTAGCTCCTGTGGTTTGAAGTTTCTGTATAGCTTAGGTGTTGTGGTTCAGACTGGTATCAAAATTCCTTTGTCTAGCCTACACAAACAGAAGGCCAGTGTACCATTGTGACCTGTCAATATGTGTCAGGAGCCATCAACTTAATTCCTTAATTCAATAGCTGCTGAGCTTATGAAAATATTTAAACAATACCCCCCACCCCCATCCCCAAAAGCAATGACCTCAAATAGCTACATGTATGAATAGATTATTGCCAGAAACTTACACTATAAATACTGTATTCCTACCCCCCCCCCCTCCTCAATTGTTAATTGATCTGGCTTTGTGGTAAATCATTTCTAGGATAATCGCAATTTTGTCCACTGCAAATTGCCTGATTGTAGACTGTCACTAAAAAGTTAAAGGGCTTAACATCTCAGTGAACATCGCACATGTCCATAAACAGGGCCTTGGTTCAGGTCAGAGTATTGATCTGATTTATTTGGAGGAATACGGGTAAGTTGGAAGTACATTGCATAAGAATTTGATATGTAACTTCCTGGTGTCCGGTCCTCACGGCTTCATACAATGGTATCTGTGCCAAGGCAGTAAAATGAGGCAGCTTCTAACAAAGGAATGGAGGCTCGGATCAGAGACATGGGGTCTTTATTAGCTAAGAATCAATTTTAGCTGTAAAAGAATGCTTTGCCAGTGGTATGGAATATTTTCTTGAATAGGTAGACGGCGGATCTAAACCCCAGTCTCCAACTTGGCTGTTCTACCTTACTGTTGTACACATCACTAATTTAGCCAGTAGACCGTGTGAGCAGGGTTAGGAACATGATGGATCGGGCATATCATCACTATCTATCCTTAATTAAGCAATCTATACTTGAAAAAAAAAAAAAGAAGAAAAAGATGTAACATTAGAAAAAAAGAAAGAGTAATAAAACCATACATGCAGTGCATATGTAACGTTAGCACACACTGTGCCAACAACAAATGGGAAATCAAACTGGAAACCTTGGCCACACATTGTGTTTAGCATTATTATAAATAAAAGTAGAGTTGTCCTAATATTAGGGAGTGCACTTTGCAGGGGGGGGGGGGGGGAGTCAGGCTTAAAGTTAGCGTTCAATGTCTCGACATTATATCAATTACCCTGTTTACACCTAATCCGGGTTCGACTCAGTTAAAAGTATACCGGAATAGTTGCAACAAAACTAACCCGGGTTCGTCTCGCCTGCCTGTTTACATCTGCAGAGCAACTTTCCTGGCTAAGTGGCCGATGTGGGTTCGATTCGCTTGCGTGTTTACACTAGGCAGTCCCAGTCAAGTCCAATGCTGCCTCAAAACGCAAACCCCACGACAATAGAACTGATCCGAGTCAAGCCCACTTTTCTGTTTACACTAAGCAAAGTAATCCGGAATAGCGCTGAAACCGAGTCGAACCCACCTCGATATGTGGGTCGAGTTCGGTTTAGTTTTAATCCAGAATAACTTTTATTCCGGGTTACTTTTGCTAGTGTGAACAGAGAAACCGTGTCGAAACCGGATTCGACCCGGAATAAAAGTCAGATGTAAACAGGGTAATTGACTGCAAGTTGGATTCAGTGGTAAATATGCAGGTGTATGCATGCATGTGTAAGTCATAAAGAGTTAATGTGGACCTGTCTTGTTTCTGCTGAACGATCTATGCTCATCAGTAATTTGGGGTGCCAAGCCACCGACTCAGTCCCACCACAGGTGAGCCGAAAAGAATCACTCAGACCATTATACTGACTCCGAGCCAGCCAGTCATTTACCTAACGCCTTTAGTGCCAAGCACCAAGCTGAGAAGCGCAAACCTCCCAGTTTTTACGTCTTTGGTGTGACGCCATTATGGAGTGAACTCTGGCCTTCCACACCCGAGTGGACTTTCTAACCAATAGGCTATGGGGCCCGGTCCCAGGGTGCACTTCGGTAACACAGGGCCTTATGGTATTTATGTGCCTGTCGAACTCAATTTCTGCATGTCTATAGTGGGGACACAGGAAATGGCTAAGCCGATATTAAACCAAGAATGCCAAGAAGGTCTACCTTACCTTATACCTGTTATACCCATTGATACCTGTTGCAATTGACAGTTCTCCTGGCTGGCTTAGTAACAGCGCTGCACTGTTAGCTGCCGAACTGTCAGGCCTGTTTACATTTCAGATCATGATCAGGAAGTTTGGAGGTGCATGTCCATAACTTCCACCTACCCAAGTGAAGCTATAAAGTACAAAGCAATAATCTCGGGGCCACTTGTCCGGAACCAGATTTACATTTTATTACTAAAACTCCCCGTGTGCATCCACCAGAATGCTTACCTTAACTGGCCCCCCAAGCTCCACAGATTTATCATAAAAAAAACATTGAGACCATTTTCTCTGTCTGCCCTTCTTCTACAAAGCATGCTAAACTGCCAAAAAATCTTGTAAACTGGAAGCATACAGACTAAACTGCCAGACCAGACAACTTTCCTGTCAATATAAGTCTATGGCGGAACTTGGAAACGTGGTTAAGGCTTGCAGGGTAGTCCGTGCTTCCTTGATTGAGTTCTACAGGGAAATGAACTATTGAGTACACCATTTCATGCTTCCCGACTACACAGATATAAAATTCCTTCTCGGGACTTACAGGTACAAATATAATAATACCATGTATTAAACCTGTACCTGGCTTATGTTTTGGGTTTTTTTGAATGTCAGGGATAATCTATCTTCTATGGATGTTATGATGGACATTTATCTGGAAAAGGTTAGGTCATTAGCCTTAGTAACCTCTGTGAATATGATTCATATGCAAAAAAATTGTGCCTTATAGAAGTCATCAGTACTGGTATAAAGAGTTTTATACCATAATATATCATATTAGTATACTTCACTCACATTACCGGCTGAGTGGCAATTAAGCAAGCACCAATTAACCGTCTTCTCCGGAAGTGTTTACAGCATACCGGTGTCTGTGAACATGGTGAAGAGTTTCTGTTTTTCCCATGGTACATCTACTGTGGTACAGGCTGACACATGGTAACATGTTCAACTTACCACTGGGGGGAAGGGATGGGGGTGGAGATCAGGCTTATAGTCGGCTTTCAACCACTCATGGTCATATCTCTGACTGCAAGTTGGATTCGGTGGTGTATGCAGGTGTATGCGTGTGAGTTAATGTGGACCTGTCTTGTTTGGGCCGAATGATCTACGCCCAACAATTTGTGGGTGCTAAGCCACCGATTCAATTCCGCCACAGGTGAGCAGAAAGGAATCACTCAGACCATTTATACTGACTCCGAGCCGCCCAGCGGTTGCCTAACTCATTAGCGCCAAGCTGAGAAGCACAAACCTCCCACTTTTCACGTCTTTGGTGTGACGCGGTCGGGGATCGAACCCCGACCTCCTGCACCCCAAGCGGACGCTTTAACCACTATGCTATGCGGGGGCGGCAACTACCACTGGGAAGGAAAGAATTGCAAACTGACAGTCCCCTCCTTGTCCACTGATTCACCACGGCCAATAATATTAATCTTTAATTAAAATCTGTGAAAATCCCATATAATTATAATAATAATGAAACTAGAACTGACCTATCTGGATTGACCATGTACCGGTACATTTACACATGTGAGATATAATCGTGTTGATAACTGTACCGAAAATGATTCATACCAGTACAAATTAAACAACAACAACAACATCAACAACAACAAAATACTGGGACAACAACAACAAAATACTGGAATGGCAATTCACCCACTCACAAAATCGTAATGCTGTTTATAGTATGCATACACATGGATTTCATTTATAAACTTAGTACCTGGTAATTTACCAAGATATGAAGAATTCCAGATTGCAATATCTATGGCTAATTTGAACTTTCAAGGTCACTGAAGGTTAAAAATCTATATCGCTGCTGCTAGATTAATTGCCTATACCTGATTTCTTCTCAGTGTACAGTATGTTTATATTATAATTCTGTTCCTTTCTGAGATAGAATGGCTTGAAGTTAATTGACTGATTTGACCTTGAGTGACCTTGAACTTGACCTTCCAAAGTCAGTAAGGTTACAGCTGATAGTAAGTGCAGATGTAAAAGTTGGCAGTTTTGTAATTGTTGCAATTGTATTGGATCTTTTGAAAAGGAGCACTCAACACCAAGCCTGGGATTATAATCCTGCAAGGGCGGGCAAATGTTAATAGAACAGTCCTCACAGTCTCACTAAACAGACAAAGGATATGGTGGCTAAAATGCTTGAGAGGAAAAGAATTTGGGAATTTACAGTTGGACATAAAATTCTGGTTTCGGGACGGCGCTGCGGGGGAGAAGACTGGTGTAAATGCATTCCCAGACTTCCAGAAGCTTCCCAAACTTTTTGATGGATCTGTGTTTTTATTTTTTTTTTCTTTCTTTTACATGTACCACCATTAACGTTCATAGAATCTATTTCTTGAACTAAAGGAACATCTGTGTTATGCTTTAAATAAAAGGGATTTTTCTTTTCTGCTGTAAAAATAAAACCTCGTTCAAGATTCCGTCCACTCATAAACAAATAGAGGAACCTTTCCGCAGTAAAATATTCCCTGGAACAGCTGCATTTGGATAATATGTCAAATGATGTGAAATTGCAGGTATTGTTGGTGTTCGGCAAGGAAGACGCCCAGAGTGACGCCTTCTGGTGGGCGGCAAGCAAGGCCGGTTATAGCTGTAACCTTACCCACAATGCCGAGGGAGCCTTGGAATGCTACCTCGACCGTCACCACGACGTGGTCATTATCGACACTCGGAATAACAAGCATTTTGATGCCGAGAGCCTGTGCAGGTCTGTGACTCTGTGCCTTCATTGCCTTTAAGATGATTGCAGTAGCGGCTCTGAGGTTGGCAATGTGTATTAACACTCCCAGGAGTAGGAAATAAATGTAAAAAATGTATTCTGTTAAAATAACACGCAAAGAATTCACCTGTACAGTAGTCCCTCTCTTAATAGCCACTCTCAACAGAGGCCACCCTCTCTAATAAGGCCATAAATCTTAAATAAATCTTTTCCGCTAATACTATCAATGAATTTACTTCTCCCTCCTCGAAATGGCCACCTCTCTAATGTGGCCTCGGTTTCTTGGCAAATAGGGTGGCCTTATCAGAGCGGGACTACTGTATATATGTATAACAAGCCCATCTAGGTGTGTCTCAGAAACTGTCAATTATATTAACATTGACCAGTTTACTGGAATTGACACAAAGGTTTAGTAAATGGTGTGACAGGTCTTCACATGTAGCTAAATATAAATATGAAGTTAGTATTGCCTTTCTTGTAACATTTTAAAATGTTCAAACCCTCATAAATGTTGAAATCAGTATGTTATTAGAATGCATAAGACACTACATGTATAGAGATCATTGCAAAGTAAACTAGAAATTGATTTTTTAAATTGAGTGTTTTGGTTATGTTGGATTTATTTGTTTGATTTTTACTAAGCTTTTGCTGACTGTACGAATGTTGTATGTTGTTTTGCAGATCAATCCGTGCCACCAAGGCCAGCAGTTACACAGTGCTTCTGGCCATCACTAAGAAGGTGTAAGTATAATTATGAAATGATGACACAGTGGTTCCTACCTTAGTGGTCACTCTCTACAGAGGCCACCCTCTCTAATATGGCCGCAAATCTATGGCACTACAACTGTAAACACAGTCTGTTCTTCCTCTCACCAAAGGCCACCTGTCTAATGTGGCCATAATTTCTTGGCAAGTAGGGTGGCCATATTAGAGAGGAACTACTGTATTTTACATAAAGTTACCAGGAGCATTGTACATACGTACTAATGAAAAATATATTCTCCATCTGTATGTTACGGCATATGGGGGCTATGCTGATTAATGGCGTAAGACAAATTAAGAGACGGAGACAATGCAAGCCACCCTATAGCCACAT
>JAAUYG010068121.1_pt1 | contig 13636 bp, 14 predicted proteins | sample 7278091 | NCBI WGS metagenome assembly JAAUYG01 (sample SAMN14350201, study PRJNA611818) | marine sediment metagenome | isolation source: surface marine sediment (0.6m) | place: French Polynesia: Moorea | collected 2018-08
GCCTTTACGCTGACAAAGCGTAAAGGCCGAGTGCCCCAACCATCCATCACATTCTCATGCCAGGCAGGGGGGGGATCAGCCAGCCAGGGGGGGGGGTCCTCCATGACAACAATGACATGTACATGACTCTATTAGGCTGATTCCACTTACTGTCGCGCTCGGCCTAAAAAGTTGAATTTTTGGGAAAAGAGGCAATTCGGCACAACAACACACATTTCTCCAGAAATCACTGCAGTGTCCACCGAAACCAAGTGGGAGATACAACCACTGATTTAATCCCAGTAGCCAACACCTTAAACCTGGCCAAAAACACATTTTAGGTTCAGTACATGTGCGTAGAGCTGCTGAAGAGAAACAGTTCGGTTTTTTGCAGAATAAAACTGTTTGTTTTTCATTTCCAAGAAATAACAGCCAATCAAGCGCTCATTGCGCTCGACAAGCTTCTCAGAAGCGATTAAAATCTACATCACTAATTCGATCGATCATCATTCCATTCGGCTTGTCTGCACTTCGGTTCCATTCACAAAGTCACACAGAAAAGACGCAGATTCGTTTCAGTTTTTCTGTTATCACACGTTTCACGAACAAAGATTGAGAAATGGAGCGTCTTCCTTGGATGTAGATTGATTTCCAGACACTTGACGACCTTCACACTGGTGTGCTTCCAAGTCTCTGTTCACTGTGAGCTGGCAAAAAAATTCGCAGCTCTCGTTCAGCCAACCCACATCCCCAGTTTTTCTTGACTGACCAACTGAGCTCTGGACACTGAGTGAAAGTGACAATGCGCTGTTTCTGGCGAGTGTTGTGCTCCTGTGGTCTCCGAAACCGTTGCCCAAAACAAAAGAGAAAAGCGCTTTCTGTCACTGCTTTGTAGGCTTCGCCCAGTTTTCTCAGTCATTTCAAGAAAAGCCAGTCTTTTAATCAACCAGTCTTATCACAATTCCAGCAACCCATTCAGCGTACAAAACCACAATTCTCATTTCATTAACACAGATGTCAAGATAAAGAGCGAGGCCTTTCCCAATTTAAACAATTCACCTGGTAACTTGACTCTTTTTCTCCCTCTGCATTGTGCAAAGAAAAAGACTTCGCATCAGTCGTAATTCATAACTTTTTCTTTCAGAATTTGACAGAGAGAGAAGAAGTGGGGACACATAATACGTAATAAAACATTGTGTTGCGTTTTACACCTGTCCCAACTGCAGTCCCAAACGGCAAAAAGTCAACGCGCATTGTAGCCGTCGCACCCAACGACAAATGCGTTTTCACTGAACATGAATGAAAGGTTTGTTTACTTGTGGAAGCAGAAATGAAACAGCATATGGCTCGTGAGTCTGACTCTTCACCTGTCGCGGACCATTAAACGCATTATCAATTCAACTTGGCTCCTTGTGCTATCAAACGTACCCGTAAATGTATCCTGTGTTTCTTCGTTAAGCGCGCCTTAAAATCACCACTTTGCTTTATCACAACTCTAATCTGAATGGCCAACTGTTCACACATGGCGTTAAACGTTGGACGAAACATTTTCGACCGGAAAACCTGTTGAACTTAAAACCGGAATGTCCAAATTTTGCGTGTCACCCAACGCAGGAGCACGTTACACGCTTTTCAGGTTTAGCAACAAGTGTTTCGCCAGAAGGCCTGCAAGCTGTGACGCGTGATGGAGCTCCCTTGGTCAAGAAATTGTCACTTGCGTCAAATTTTGAGCTGTTGCCGAAGTTATGAACCGAACCAGCAAATGCTGAAAACACCACAGCCAGTTACTTCTGATATCTCTGCACATGTCCACAGATTACCTCGTCCACATAACACCACTGTTCAATGCAAAAGCCCGAACCCAAGAAAGCCAATACCCTACACTTTGAACCCAAAATCTGTGAAAGGCGCAGTAAACTGCACCTCTTGTTCCCCGCGAGGCATCGAGGACAAATCACTTCACTTAACTTCTCACCAGATAACACGCTAAATTTGATTCAAGCTAATTACAAGACGAATTTGGAAGGAAGTGCTTTAACTCAGATAATGATCGGCAGCTGGGCAGGAGGGGTCTCTATGGGCCAGTCTAATTGCCACACCTGGGTGTCCACTTTTATCTTCGGGCTATCTGTCTTGACCATTTGATATCAAAGCGAATCGCACCGCACGTTGATGTCCCGCGCTTTTTAAAATTGGGCGCACATGACCGTATTGCATGAACATTCTGAATGAGAAAATTATTTTTGTTTTTTTTTTTTCCGGAACACCTTCACACCAATTTCTGATGACCAGCATCAGGCTGGTTCTTCGCACTGTGCATCCTTCCTTTGGATTTAACATACTGCACTACCTACAGGATCATAGGTCCCACCATCTGAATATGACACGATTCGCCTGAACCCACTCAATGTGCAATTTTATCTCCATATTTTGAGCAATAAACCACCGCAGATTTACATGTCAAAAGCTACAATACAGTCACACATGGACCTTAAGTGTATCTTGGTGGGTCTCTGAATACGATGATAGATTCTCAACAGCCCATCGTTTTGTCAACAGCTACCAGGAAAAGTACCATTCAATGTACTTCAGCAAAGAAAGCGTCCGGATACTTTTAATACTTTCACTTCTCCGGAAGTCATACATCAAAATCATTTTCCGCTGGATCGGACATTGCCGGGGAACTTTGCGGCCGCTTTTTGTCAAACTCTCCTGAAAAAGAGCAATGCAAGTTCACACACCTGTGGCTGCTTTGCAAAGCTAATTTTATTACCATAAAATTACACTGACGTTTGAGGTGATTTAAGAATGGGCATTTGACGGGCGGGAGTGGATTTATCCACCCCACACTTGTACATGCAGTTGATAACGGGAGCGGAGTCATTCTGTTGTTCGTACTGAGGTCTTTTGGCATGAAGAACCAAACTATTGAACATTTTCTTTTCCACCACAAGAAACAATTTGCACGCTCCGTCTTCAAAACGAACTTGTTTTGGTCGCAGACACCCCAGGTTGTTTCAGTCCAAAATGGGAAGGACAAACGAAAATCAGGACTCCCAAAAGGTGACTAAACTTAGGAATTCATGAGTTTGTACTTCTTTGTTGAATCCACCACCGCAGCGCAAAGAGCCACTTGCACCGGAAACATTGACAGCGTGCAACAGCGCGCAAACTGAAGTGATTACTCGAGAATCGTGGTTCACTTGCCAGCGCTTTGTGCCACGACAAATACGGCGAAAGAGGAACACTTTGTTTCGTTCATAAGAATCAATGGCATCTTTTGTAATCTCTGACAGGAACCCGTGAAGTGCGGCAACATCGATCAGCTGTTCAGTGTTGCTGTACTTGGAATCAAGGTGCACACAATTCCCTCTCATCTCCCACCAAAGCTTGTTGCATTTCCCCCAAACACGTTTGCCACTTCGAAGATAAATGTGTCACCGCAGTTGCTGTGATCAATTGAACAAAACAAGACTGAGCAAATCAGCTGCACTTGTCAAGAATCTCCTGGTCGACTGTTCGCACTGAACACAACAGTTCGTGATTCTTAGAATCTACAGACAATTTGTGTCGAAAAGAAGCTATGATTTCCTGAAGACACGAAAGGTTGTTTCTCGGAGATGTCACGTGTTTCAGGCGACTTTGTCCTGTCCAAAGCAGCGCGGAAGCATCAACTGAAAACGAACTGACCTTTCTTGTAGCTGTAGCCGTACGCGGCGTACCCTGCAGATTTTCCGGCCTGCGCCGCGGCAAGTTCGGCGGCGGCGACGGCTTTCTGCGTGCTGCCGCGGCCCCTGGGACGGCGTGTTCCCCCGGCTCCGGCGCCTGCTCCCCGCCCAGCGCGACCCAGCGCCGCTGCAGTGCGCGACACCCCGGACCCTGGCGGTCTCCCTCGGGGCCGACCTCGTCCTCGACCCCGCTTCGCTGGTGGTCCAGAATTCGCACTGGGCGTCGAGTTGGTATTCACTGCAAAAAAGCGCCAACAGCAAGTGTTTATTTGAGATTAAACTCAGAGAAGGTTGTGTTTCCTTCATATCGCTTTGGGTTGATTAACAGGGAATACTCAACACAACTTGCTGGGCATTCGGTTTTGTGGCCCAACTGTGTCAAATTCAAAGAAGCGAGTTGTGTTGAGGGTGTACCTTGTGTGAAGGACAGGCCTGACGAGTCGTCCACGATGACCAGGCCGTCATTGCTGCTGTCGTCCGCGGAGATGGTCGAGAACATCGCAGCTTCACTGCCCACCGACACCTGCAGAAGAAACATCTCAGGCTCATTGGCGAGGAACAGTGGTCGAGTGCTCAGGCTTCGAGGAGTAGGGCCTGAAGCACCCTGAATCCATGAAGTCGAAACAAGAATTATCCAACACTCCTTCAACTGCCCGGGTAACGCAAAACAAAAGTACTTACGGCGCTCTGGGGGCTGGGACAGGCAGAGTCCACGCTGAATGTGGAGTCCTCGGTGGTCAGGAGCGCCGACACGGAGTTGTGCGGAGGCGGTGCCGGCGGCTCTGAGTTGACGCCCGCGGGATCCGGCGCCGCTATCGTCACATTGTGCTCCTCCGGCGGCTTCACCTTGCGCGGTCTCCCCGGTCCACGGCCCGTTCCCTTCTGCAAAGACAAAAACAAACAACTGTACTGTATGTCAATGAACCTGTCTGCAAATAACGCAGTCACGCGCATCCTATGGAAAGTGTGCGAGCCCCTAAAAGAATGTGTGCGTGTGTGTGTGAAAACAAGTTTGGAAAGCAACGCACACTGGAGAATGTTCAGCAAATGCACGGACAGTGTTTATCGTTTGCTTTTCTCCTCTCTCAGCTGCTGACACTCAATGTTTCGAGACATGTGAAGATATTTTCAAATCAAATGACATAAATCAAACATGCTTAATTTGCGTAGCTCAGATTGAACCATGATAAACCACAATGTCACTTCCCCATGGCTGCCATCAAAATAGCACACAAAAAAGAACAGAGTAATTTTTCATTACCGAGTCCCTTGAAAGAAAAAAAGGCATCTCAGAAAAGTCGACACAATAAATGGCTATAAATCACAGAAACCATAGCAGGCCGCTTTTCCCCTTTTTCCATCGTGATGAAAACATTTTCCACGACAGCGAGAAATAATTAACGGTTAATGATGTGGTTGAAAATGTATGCAAATAGGCTTGTTCGCCTGATGGTTATTTATGTTTTTAAGGTCCATATGCTTTGCCTTGTCAAATATAAATTTGAAAAAAAAAAAAAGAAAAAAAAGTCAAATGGGACTTATGCAGTCGCCCAATGTCTTAGAGACTCAAAAATGTTTTTGTGTCCGTTGTTTTGGTGTGGGTGTGGGGAAAGAAGGCATCGCAACGAGTTTGTCCAGAGAGGTTGCTTTTTTTTTTCTTTCAAAAGTGTCCAAGTTTTTCTTGACAGCAAAAAGAATGTTTTACGTGTCCATCCACCATTGCGACGGCAAGTTCCAGTTCTGGACCTGAGTGACAGTGAATCAGCTGATCTGGTGATGGACGGAACTGTGACTGGACACATACAGCCCCACCCCCTGTCAACCAGCCTGCTGCAGACTGCACTCGCTGACCTCTCGGAAATTCCAGACAACCGGCGCTTGCAGCAACAGAAACGGATGGCCAGGAATTTCCAGGAACCTACTGCAGGCAAAATTGCTTTTTTTCCGCTCTGCTCAAATCATCAATCACACAAAATAACGTTTTTTATTCAATCTGTCTTCAACCCCATTCTTGGTGAAGCTTTTCCGTGAAAGGGAACAGTTCTTCAGTCGTAAAGGCGAATGCTTGCTTTTTTCACGTGGCATGTCCAGCAGGACCAAAAACTCAGAACACCAAAAGAACTTTTGCACCAAACTTCCGCAGTGTTGAGGTCCAACAACAGAGAGCTGAACTTTTGCCAGTTGATATCCACGATAGGAAAGGGAAGTGGATCAACAAAGCCAAGCTGGAACTCGAGTCAACAGCTCCAAGCTTCCAAGTGCCCGTTGTTGTAAATGGCAGCAGATCATATCGAAGTAATGGTGATGCAGAATGTGCAAAAGTCGTAAATCAGCAGGGCAAACAATGCGCGTAAATTGATATAGTTTTATGAGGCTGATTGAGCGACAATTGCCTCAGACAACCAGCAATCTGCGGTTTCAGATAAATCTCTTCCCGGTTGGACACAATGAAAGGAAGAACGGTTACGCAAACCCCGAATTGTGGCTGAAGAACAGGCATCTGCAGCTGTTTGTCCCTCCACTTTGAACAGCGAATTCCCCTGTTCACGCTCACGCAGAGCTGTGCCCTGGAAATTTCGAAGCCCCACACCTTGTCTAACATTGTCCTGAAATCCGTTTTAGCCGAGGGAATTTTCAGAATGTCTACGGAAATATGCAAAATTACGACCTTGTGAGACTTCCACTCCAAGCCCAGTCGCTCTCACCCGGATGTTACACTGCAAAATTCTCCGCCAACGTGTCGGAACTATTTCGGGAGCAATTTATGTCCTCAGAGACTACGATGGACAAATGTGTGCAGAAAGGTTCTGCTGAATCTCCATTTTATTGTGCGAAACTGTGACAGCAATTCTCTCACCCGGATTTGACCGACCACACAACTGCGATGTGTGTTCAGCCGCACGCAGCGCAAGAAGCTGTTGACGGATGGACTTCCCTTTGGAAGAGAGTCGCCAAAAATTGTGAATGGCGTTATTCTTGGTGTTGTGAAAGTCGTGCTTTGTTGCCAACATCGCAAGTTCCTCAAGTCGAAAAAGAAGGACATTCGTGGTCCAATATGATTGAACACGAGTGCTTATCAGCGTCAAGGCTGTGCGGGTCCTACCCTAGTTTATACAGTTCCTGCGCAAGTGATAAGTACTGCAAGGAGCGGCAGGTTAACAACCTGTAGTAGAGGGCGTCTGCTGGTAAACAACGCAGGCGCGATGGTGGCACAAACATGACGCCTGAAGAGCGCTCCACTTTAGCTGCGCGGGCTTTTGCTGTGAAAAAGATCTCAGTACGAAAAGACGCGCACGCACTTGCCAGCAAGGCAAAGACTGGAAACTGTCTCTGTGTTTCAATTAGGAGACTCTCTTTCCTGCACTGGGTCCCGAGTCGTGCACCACGCGGCGGGCGCGCTATCAGCTGACAGGACCTTGCGCGACAGGGTCCAGCCGGCTATCTGTGATGCCCGCTGATGCCTGATTAGAACCGGCACAAATAAAACACATGTCCCCGGCTTATGATTAATGAAGGTTCAATGGACTCAGCCCGCGGGCGCCACACAATGCTGTCAAAAGACCACTACTCCGCTGCACTGTCAGCACAACGTGTACTGTGTCTGCGACTCCGTCACCAACATGTCGCCGCGCGCCGCGCTTTTGTGCGCCAACTTATGTGCGTTGTATCAGCTGTTGCGCTTTCCGACAAACTCTTCGTTCCTGCTCTCTTTTGTTCATCACCCTGATAGAACCCCCCATCTTCCAGTCAAAACATTGGATGTGCGGACATTTCCCTTCTGTTCGGTTTCTGGCAGGTGCTCGTGTTTTGGCCATCCACCTCAAGAGCCAGCCTCACGGTCTATCCGGAATACGGCCGACCACAATGCCGCATTGTTCAAATGTCCCGTGAGAACAGGGCATTCATGTTCATTCCCTCATGCAAAACAAGTGCAAATATTCTGCGTTCCTAAATTAATATTTTCTCTTCCATAGGGGCTTCAACTGGCTGAACTTGCAGAATGTGCAACTGCAAAACCTGTTCCGGCTTAAATTTAGCGTTGCACTTTGTCAGTGTTTCGAACCTGTGAAGGACGAAGGGGATAAAGAGCAGTGATCTGCATACCTTTGATCACTTAATATTGGGATTTACGCGTCGATATGATCTGCTCTTTTTTCTCTGTTTGCCCTCTGGCCATTTGGCGCAGCCTCCAAATCCCAACCACATCTGCTTCTGTGACCTTGACTGACCCAACTCGTGACCTCTGTACCTCGGCAAACTATACAGGTCAAGAACTGAGCTTAAATGCACAGCCGTCACTGACTAGATGAAGCTAAACATTTTCATTCCGTTTACTGAATGGCCTTCCAGTGGGTCAAACGGCAAGGTACCCAAGATAAGAGGCATGGGAAACTCTGGCTGAATGCGAGGAAAAATTTTGATCAGAAACCTCAGAGCTGCAGGACCGATGTTTAGTAAATCTGCCATTTCCTTCTCAAGGAATGAACCACTGTCAGTTCCTGGAATCATGCACCACCACGTTCCAGGAAGAATTAAAGGTGGCCCTGTTTGTCAATGAGTTCTTCCTGCAGAAAAGCCAGCTGACTTTAGGACACAAAGAGTTCTCATTCTCAGACACAAGTTTCTTCCACTTTGTGGGACGTTTCTGTGAGAATTGTTGTCAGTAACGCGACACCGGGAAGAAATTGGAGCTCGATGGAACACGATGGCAAACGCTTGCGGCTGATTCGACAATTCCTGAGTGGATAAAAAGTTTAATCCTGTCCGCACACGTGACTTCTCTGCCCAGAACAAACAGCGCACGTTGACACAAATAATTTAGCTGTTGACAAAAACAAATGTCGCTTTCTTTCGGCTTCATTAGCAATGCTAATTCTGAACCGCTGCACATCGTGCAGAAAAAAGCCACATTGTTGCCATTTCCAAAATTCAACAGCAGCATTTCTGATTTTACCAAAAAAACTATGCCGTATTTGAAGGCCATTTCTGTCCATAATTCAAGCTGATGGGACTGAGAAACTGAAAGTTTTCGCAGTTATCAATTCATGCTGTATGCTGTGGCTCACAGGCCATAGTCAGAGAAACAAAACAATCACGGTCTTCTTTTCACACCAACTTCTGAAAGCCAAAACTTTTCGGCGAATTTCAATTCTCTTGCTCCAACATCACCACACTAAACAACAACAGTGACGCATTTGCGCTGAAGAAAATTTAACAGAACCAACCTTCTCGGGATTCCTCTCCCGTTTCCGCTTGCGTTCGTTCCCCTCTCCGGGCGTGGCCTTCTCTTTCTGTCGCCCCAGAACTGGAAGTAGAAAACAACACATGTGAGTTTAAAACATCGGTAACACAGAGATCACTTGTACTTCAATGTGGGGGTGTAAAAGTTGTTCAGCTGAGAAATCAGAGGCAGACCCCGAACATCAAAGTTGTGCGGCGCAAAAGGAATAAGTTTGCAAGAGACATCAGCTTTTGGTTGACACAAGTCTGCTTTCTGACTCGTGTTTCACGAGGAACTGCCCACACTGAAACTGACACCACGTCCTTCCTGAAGAAAAAGTTTCCCTTCACGACTTTCCAACACAACAACACACAAAAACAATGCTGCCTGCAAGAGGCAAATGTTCCACAGACATTTGAAACTTGAGACACCAGACAAAACGACGAAAGCGCAGGACAATGAATGTTCGGACATCACAAACACGGCAATTTTTCTTTTTCACATTTTGTATTGTGATCCTGAAACTTGATGCAGTCCGACTTAAAACTGCTGCGCTTATGAAGCAATCACAAGTTGAAGAATTGAGACAGGACACCAACACGATATTCTCTGTGGTGTCAGGGTGCTTCAACTTATGCGACCTTCTGATAGAGGGGGGCTGCAGTCAGTGTAACAGAGGTGGTCCAGCGGTTAGCAGTGCAGTGGGCGGGGGGGGGGGTTCTGCCATGACCCCTACAAGGACTCCACACGACCGCCTCAGCTTATAACCCGTGTCATCTCACCCCCGCACCCACCTCAAGCCAGTCACCCGACCAACATCGAGCCAAGTAAGTTTTTTTGGTGGGTGTTGGTTGATTCAGTAACAAGAAAATGATGAATGACTTGGTGCATCAATGTGCAAATCCATAATTAATTTAATTCTCTAATCTTGCAATTCACATGGGAATAATTCCCACCATGAATCATAAATTTTGCACACGTGGAATCCCGTTTTTTCTGAGACCACATAAATCTGTCTTTTCTGTGACACAATCAGTTCTGCATACATGTGAGCAGCGCTTCGAAACGAACACACGCGACTTTTAACCGCTCTCGTCGAAAAAAAAAAAAAAAAAAAATGCTGCTTTCTTGGTGCCAATATAAAGATGACAGGTCGCTAGAACCCAGAATGCCCTCGGCTGTGGCAGAATGGTTTCATCTTCGGCCCTGCATTGCAGATCTTTAAAATGAGTTTTGAGCAAGTGTTTTCACCAGTGTGTGCACACGTTGGCCAAACAGATAATGAACACCGCACACGCAAAATGATGATCACAAGAAAAGCCCGAAGGTATCATCAGTGAAGTTCAAGGTTAGTTTTCTCCTGAACTCTTTTTCATCAATGAAGCTGAATTTGTTCGAAGAACCAGTTTGATCAAGGCTTTGAGCAGAACTTCGCCAGAAGACAAAGTGAAAATGTCAATGCCAATCACGCGTTCAACTTCGAAACCATTGAGTGTTTCATAATTAATCAGACATCAAGGTCATGTCACAGATCCACAATTGGCGCACTCCCACAAAGCAAACGACGGGGAAAGGTACCTCCCAAGGTCGAATAAACCAGGTCACCATAATTCAGACAAGAGGAAAAAGATGCAACCTGTGTGCCCCTTCAGAAGGAGACAGCCTATTCACAAGGGGGAAATCCCAAGGCCAAACACGGCCAGGCGTTCTTATTGTTCTTTCTGCATCCACGCAAACGGTGCCTAAGCTGTCTCCGCAACAACGGCTCTTAATTACAGATTAAAATGAACTGCGTCACGGGGTGCCTGGATCAGCAGTCTGAATCATGTAACATGTGCAGCGAACAACCCCTAAGTTTGGCCTAATCAAGCAGCACTTATTAGTTATTTCACGTCACATTGTGTGATTTGCAATCCCAACACCTGCAAATTTCCAGTGACTTCGGTCACGGCTCTGATTTGAACACCTTCACCATCATGCAAGGCTGGGAAGACTCATTACATATTTTCTCACTGCGTGCAGAGGTCCACTTTTTTTCTTGACTCCATCCAACAATAAATCGAAAAAAATCCTCTCTTGTTTTTTCCCGAATTGCACTGACACCAAAATTAATTTTGTTCGCCTTCCCGTTGTTCACAGCTTGATTATGATTATTCCCAAAATCTCACCGCACTCCGACCCAATTTACAAAAACATCGGACATGTACAAAAATCAACATCGTGTCAAGGGAAAAGCAAATCACACAAAGAATTTCTTTGAGGATTTTTTTTACATTGCACAGTCTGGTGCCTTGATTACAAAAAAGTGTTTAAGCCACAGGGCCAACTGGATACACACTGTGGTTTTCCTGGATACACAAGCTTATCAGCCCACAGTTCAGTCAATATTAATATTCCATTTCGCAACTCAACTCTTTTGTCACCGAACCTTATTTGATTAGGAACGTTTCCCTGTAGGTGATGGCTGTAATGAAATGAGATTAATTGGGAAAAGAAGAGAGTCCACAGAAACCATAAGGCACGGCTTAATGGCCTTTCTGTGCTCTGTGCAGCAAACGTAAAATCGCTGCTTTTTGTTCTGATTTGATTTTGCCTCCTGATCCAGGGAAAAAGAAACGATTTTTCTTTTTTTGTCATCACTCCGTTAGTTTTAAATTTCTGTCTTTCACTTGTTCTTTTTTGGCGCGTGAGCACAAGGACATCCACGACAAACGCACAAGCTGTCATTTCAGCTTTTTTGACTGGTCATTGCTTGCTTGCTGTTGTGTGCAGTCTCGCGAACCACGCCTTTTTCGGATCTGGCGACGGGTTTGCCTTGGGTTTTCCAGCCCTGAGAGCCCAGAGAAGCAGTCTTTTGTTGCGCTGACCTTGAAATCAATGCGCTTTTTTGCGCAGCACAAAAAGCGGGATAATCAAGCCCGTGCCAGCAATAAAATCTGCTTTGTCTCATGACATGGCTGGAAATCGGGACACAACAAATTCTTTGACAACTCCCCGGAAAGCTTTTCATCAGGACAATAACGCCCTGTGGAAAAGCCCAGACGGTGAAACGCATTACGTGAGCAACACCTCACCAACTTCTGTGTCTGGGTATCACTAACTACACCGCAGAAAATCTGCGCTATGAAAAACAGCGACAAGGAAGAGGAATCCTTGTGTTGAACACTTCCCACACCAAACTTGAGGAGAAATGCGACCAACAACGCCTGCATAACTTTCAAATGCCCCTCCTCGATACTTGGGGAAACAGTTTTGAATTTCTGCGTCGTGAGACGGACTGCCAAGCGGCCCTTTGGCAAATCGGTACTCAACACGCCTTTTTCAGAGCTCTGCACTGTTGTTTTCTAAAAAACAATGAGGACTGTGCGTAGAGTGTCGGTGCCTCGCCGCGCGTGCCTCCCGCTCCGTCTGAACATCCGGAAACCTTGACTTACTTAATCATCCCATTTGCCTTGTCATCATCCAACACAAAACCGCACTCAAAGAGCATTATCCGCACAAATCCAATTTTCTTGCAATTTGGTGCATAAAAACTGTGAATTGAAATTGAATTTTCCTCTTGCTGTTCTGGTTGTTTATTGTTGTATGATTCCCTGTATCAAAACTGCAGAGGAACCTGGAAATGACAATAGTAATGGTGCCGTTGGGCAAAAACCAGGGTCCCTGGGATTTCTGTTCACTGAAAATTCAGCCAAACGATTCAGCACCTCACCCGTTTTCATTTTCCAATCTCTCGCTCTTTGTACTCGTGTGCTCGTTCGCTTTCGCATGCTCTCTTGAGAAACCAGGGATGATGACTCAAAATTGAAATGACTTTTGCGGCAAAGACAAATCAAGAAAAAAAAGTGCCTTTTAAAGTCACGTAAGCAGGAACATGAGAACTATGAGTTACAGAAGACATGGAGAAATCAATCTTGAAGAAAAACAACCAGATCCATTAAAATTTCAATTTGTGTTTCATTTGTCAGTCTCGCTTCTTCTGGATGAGTGCAGCAAAGGTGATCTGTGTGCGCAACCGCGAGAGCTGTTCACACAAAGCAGCTTCAAAGTCAAGTTTTCCGAGACAAGGGGACCCATTTCTAGGCACGCACGGCTTTAAGAAGACCCAACCAACGTTGACCTTGGGGTGAGGGAAAATCACAAGGGAGAGTGCATGAGAGACGAATGGGTGAGGACTGTTGGGAAATCTGGATACCTTGAGCATTTGTTGCAATGCGAGGGTCGCTGTCTCTGCAGGGAGGTAATCGTAATTGTCAAGCTGACACGGAAACAAGGTTGTTCATTGTTGCGATTTGCCATCGTGCCCACATCAGTCAGTGCCCGTTCCTATCTGGACATTTAGGTCATCACTGCCCTGGATAATTGGACTTCAATGAAGTAGAAATGGGGACCTTATTTGTCGCGATTTTCCCCGGTTCCCCAGCCCCCTCAAACAAGCTGCGGCCTCTAAGGGGCAGGGATGTGAAACAGCAATCCCTGATATGTGTGTGTGTGTGTGTGTGTGTGTGTGAGAGAGAGAGAGAGAGAGAGAGAGAGAGAGAGAGAGAGAGAGAGAGCGATGAGACGTTCCTTTTCAGCATTCTCAACCGTCAAGAGGAAAAAGACATGCCTGCGATTGGAGATGTTCTTTGCGACTTGGAATGAAAAGACCCTCCCCCTCCGCCCAGGTGACACTTGTAAAGTTGTGGAAAGACCAACTTTCGACTCA
>JAAUYG010221509.1_pt1 | contig 13636 bp, 10 predicted proteins | sample 7278091 | NCBI WGS metagenome assembly JAAUYG01 (sample SAMN14350201, study PRJNA611818) | marine sediment metagenome | isolation source: surface marine sediment (0.6m) | place: French Polynesia: Moorea | collected 2018-08
ATTGATTTAGTCTGCAGCAGTGAGTTTTTGATACAAGTCTGCAGAAAATTACCTGTCATCCTAACTGCAGCTGTCAAGCAGAGCGCCAAGGTCCTTGGACCTCTTGTCTTGATCATGGAGCAGTTAATGGTACCATATTGTATTCCAGCATTATACGTACACCTACTGTGAATTTCCAATTAAAGCTGCGGGCACTATTAGAATGTAATTTTCGATATTTATGCAAATCACCCAAAGTGTTCTCAGTTATGCAGAATCACAAAGAAGCAGTTTATCACATTGTTTTTGCATTTTTTGTTTTATAGCAATCACTTTGTGTTCTTAAACATACCTGAACATGTGATGTGTGTTGTACGCAGTCACCAAAATATGTATATTTGTGTAAAATCAGATCCATACTTCGCTCATATATCGCTCACATACTGCCTATACTCTGCTCACATCCCGCCCTATCACCACTCACACACCGCCTATATTCTGCTCCTGCTACCAACAAAATCACCGCTTGCACTCTTCTCATACGCCGCTCATACTCCGCTCACCATCCGATCATTTGCCACTCACCATTTGCCTATTCACCACTCACACCCAGCCCATTCTCTGTTAATCGCAATGTCCGCTCATTTACACCCAATGCCTAATTTAAATATTTCTGCTTATTCTCTGTATATTGCCTCAATTTATATATTTAGTGTGCTAAAATTCCGCCTATTCATTGATTGGCGGAGATTTAGTGGCTCTCAATATCTGCTAAAAGTCTGCTAGCGCATCAGGCTAGAATTCCGCTCAGACTCCACTCATTTTCTGCTAATTTTGGTTATGGGATATTTTCAAGGTCACATGAGTGGTCTTAAAGTAGAAACTGCTGTATATACAGGGCCAGTGTATACAGGAAAACCTGTCTTCAGAGACCACTGCCAAGAGAGACCACCTGTCTTGAAGGACCACATACTCCTGGCAGAAAGTCTACATTTCAATGCAACTGAACCTGTCACCAAAGACCACCTGTCTTGAAAGACCATATTTTTATGGCCAATGGGGTAGTCTTTCAAGGCAGATTCTACTGTATATGTTAAAACAAGTGAAGCTACCTGAAGCTTGAGCCTCGTCTTCCCCAAGAGGTAGAGGGTCACACCGATACTCCTCCAGTGACTTGACAACGTGGACCCCGACCATCGGCTTCCGCCCAAACTGACGGTTGTCACGGACACGGATGTTCAGTGGAGGCGTGTACAGCTCTTCTTTGGGCAACATCTAGAGAGGGGTGTTCACATAGCACATAGGATTGTACTTCCAGAAACATTGCACTTGTAAAAGACGAAGAAAATATTCCATGCATAGATCATTTTACTGTTGTAGAGGCTGAATTGTACTTTTTCTCAAGCTTATGGCCATCTCCAGCCTTCTTCTGCAGTACAGATGACTTCAGGATTTAACTAATTCAGGCCACAGTCAGTAACTAGTAAACTGTGTACTCGCTAACAATAAAACCTATAGTTTTGGATTTAGCAGTTTTGATTGTTTTCGAATTTCTAACATATCTAATATTATTTGATTTTGTAAATATATTACTAGCAGCAGTACACATAGTATAGTTTGAAGTGTTTTAGATACAAGTGTATCTCCAAGTTAAATATAGGTAATAATAGCTTCTGTCATCTATAACCATGATAACATAGTATTTACCTTGTAAACATCATCAATAAAACAAACCCATGACTGATAATACTACGACTGGTAGTTGGTAAAGTACAAATATGTCATTACAAAATGTTAATATGCCAGTAATGAATCATCATCTTCAACTTACTATATCGAAGAAGAGAAGTGGGTCGTCAAAGTTTGGATTTTTCTTGGTGCTCCTGATGACCTTTGACTGTACTACATGACCTCCGACCTCAAACTCTATACTGGGTGAGGTCACGCTGGCCAGCTGGAACTTCTGCATGTTCCTCACCCCCCAACACATCACCTGGAGAAGGAAGAGAAACAATTGCAAATCTAGACACAAACTTACGGTTCTTAAAAAATCTTAAATCCCCTGGTAATCTTAAACATGGCAGAGACAATGGCTGCCAAGGTCAGTAGTGAACTTAAATCAGTTTCTGGACTTAAGATTTCGTCAGAAAGTGGAGTTTTTGAGACACAAGCTCTTGGTCTCGAAAAGCAACCAGACACCTGAAACATTTGATTATATATGGAGCAACTTCTGCATTGTAAAAGTCTTTTATCTTTAAAACTAATTCCCTTAATCATGTTTAAGTTAAATCGTAAGAACACAGAGATGTCACTTTAATCATAATTTAGTATTCCAAGTTATGACTAAAGTTATGATATAGACATTAAATTGATGAACCACTCCACATGGCACAAAGGTCTCGGCAAAAATTAAATATTAAAAATATTCCTAAAACTGAGATTCTGAATAAGATATTCTTGTCTCTGGAAGTCTGAGGGCATCTCTTAAAGCAACTAGTAAGCAGGGTAATCATGGTAATACTTTTGTAGGTGAAGCTTAAAACTTTCCTATCGTGCACATACCTCAATAGCTGTTCTCTGCATAACAGGTCTGATGCCAGTGGGAACCAGGTAAATTCTGCCTCGTTTAGGTGGCAAGAATGGCAGGTCTTTTCCATCCACCTGAAATAATAATATTCCTACACACAATGTACACATGTACCAGAGGACATGGAAGCATGTGTTAATTCTATTATCATCGATGTGTATGATTAACCTGAATTTCATAGATTCTTTGGACATTCAGTTTAAGCATGTGCAAAATGTATTCTATCACTGAAACAGATTTTTTTCAGAGTTAAAATTTTGGGGCCTATATTGCAAATTTCTAATGAATCATTATGCAGCTAGATTAATCAATTTAATTATGTTTACTTACTGACTGACATAATTTTATATTACATGGATGTAGTGTGAAACTAGACAGTCGTTCGCTGTGCAACGCGATAGGGCATCCTGGTTGGCCAAAAACTACCCACCAACACTCCAGGAATGCATTTTTGAGCTATTTTTACTAAAAAAACACAGCCATAACTCAGTAGAAAATAAATGCATCAGCAAAAAACTTAAATTTGTCCTAAAGACTGCCTATAAGAAGGTTTTCCTAAAATACCAGCCCAATGCTAGGTTTCTTTCATTGTGTATGGCCTCTGAGAATGTATTTTTGAGCTATTTTTACTCAATAAAGGGGAGAACTTGGTAGAAAAGGACTGCATCAGATTAAATTTAACCTTGTTCTGAAGACTTACCTATAATAAGCTTTTCCTAAAATAACAAGACAATGCAGGCTTTCCTTCATTGTTTTAGAAAGTATTTTTGAGTAATTTTTACTCACAAAAAATGGCCATAACTCAGTAGAAAATTACATTACCAGTAAAAACTTGTTCTGAAGATTACCTATATAAGAAGCTTTTCCTAAAATAAAAGGGCAATGCAAGGTTTCCTTCATTGTGTTTGACCCCTGAGAGTTCCATTTTCCGCGACGGATGGAAAAACAAAAGTCAGTAACCCCATAAGGGGATCCCATCAGGGGACCCATGCCCCAATTACCGGTAGAACAGAACCGTTTGCCTCAGATTATAAGTACAATCGATATCATGGATTTAACTCGATTACTTATCAACATGTTATAGCTCTTAACAGGTTAAAACTTGAGTGTTCTGAACATTATAGTAGTGCAAAACTCTCCATCAAAGTCATGTGACGTTACATGTAAACATAGCATTTCACAAGTTTTTCTAGCATTCCATTAAACAGGTTTTACAAGTTAATACAAAACACTGGACATGTTGGGGCTAAAGAAAACCATGCAAATATGTTACATGTGGTCTTACTAGCTACACTCATTGTTGACAAGAACAATGTACATGAACAGTTAAGATTTGTAACATAACCATGGATTAGTTGCATCAAAACCTGTGTACCAGAAGTACCGTAGAAAAGCTCTTTATGTTACCGTTTTTTGCCAAATAACATAAATAATATGCTACATGTACCTATATGTTCATTTTTAAGATTATTTTTTTTCTAGAAAAACAATTTCATTTACCAAATTATAGAGTTTTGAGATTTAATGCAACTAACCCAAACTGGAAAAAAAAAGGAAAGTTGAAACAATTCCAAGTCAAGTAAATATACTGGTAGACTTGATCCCTTTCCGGGTAAAATACCCAATAAATTATATTGAAGATAAAGGGATTGAGTGTACCTTAGTAATAATTATGTACAAGTAAAGTTTTACAATATTAAATATTAATTACCACAGGATATACCAGTAGGTCCCAAAGGGTCTCGGTGTTCAGATTAATGGTGAGAACTTAGCTGGTCAAAATAAAACACAAAATGTAGTAGAAGCCCCAACTCTTTATGAACAATTTACTTAGTTTTATATCAAATGTGAAATAATTTAAAAATTGTCATCAGTATGGTAATCATGCCCCCCCCCCCCTCTCCTTTACACTCCCTACATTGTATGATTTCCATGATCCTACTCATGTAGATGTACTTCTCAGGGTCCAGCTTGGGGACACCAAAGTCATCCTTGCCAAAGAATAAAATTTAAAATACCCTGCAATAAATGTATGCAAATGCAATTACATATTCTATATTTCTTGCCCAATTCCTGCCACTAGGGATGTACTACATGTACCTAAATATGTCATGCTCGGCAACAGCCACACTTCTCGCTATTGTGCATCCAATCATAGCAAGCATAACATACTGTACAGTACACAGTGTCTCATCAGTACTTTCATGCAACAGACATTTGGGTGGTCAGTGGAAATGAATACTAGTAATTCTTAACAGTACAGTTAGTTACGGGCACAAATTAGCTTTAGCCATGAATTAGCTGCGGTCTAAACAGATTAAAATATTTACCAATACAAATTTAATTCGGTGAAAGAGATTCGATTATTTAAATTGTGCTAGTCCAAACAGGATTAAGTGGAGTGCCTGTGTTTTAAAATATGTACAGTACCGGAAACACACTGTTCCATGTGACACGGTATATGCCAATTAATGGGACATGTAGTTCCGTGCATTAATACATGCACATAAATACACTGCTCAAAATATTTAAGGGAGCAAATCTGCTCCCTTAAACATTTTGACCAGTATACATGAAGGGGTCATGTATACTGGTCAAAATAAAATTAAGGGAGCAGATTTGCTCCCTAAATATTTTGAGCAGTGTAGTTCCAGCTGTAACCATGGTGGTCTGAAAGTGGTGGTCCACTTGCAAGCAGCAATATACACGGCTGGAAAAGTTTTCCCCATCATTTCTCGGTGCATATTAAACTCTTGAAATATAATACTGCATAATTATTTATTCAGTACTTTATCCAAAATTATGTTATTACCCCGGTACTTGATTCCAGCCACCTGCTCAATACCTGTAAATTTCTGTGGAGCTGATCATGTCAAGATTATTTATTTTTGTCTATTTATTTTTGTTGTCAAATTGAAAGGTTTCCAAAATAGTCCATGTTATATGTTTTATGCACAAAATTAATAATCACAGCATCCTTATATAGAAGAATAGGCAGAGATAATCTATTTTGACACCGGCATATTTTCCAGGAAGACAAAAACAAACAAGATCCGGGCCACTCCAGATGACCCCATTGCGTGACCAAGGTCTGCAGAAAACCGGTCGAAACATCGCAGTATTTTCATTTTTTTTTCAAAGTAGGTAAATTCCTTACTATCCATATGGATTCTTGGAACCATGAGCAACATCTTTCAAAACAACAAACTTGAAAATAATAATGCTTTTTTGTTTCGGCCTATTGCAAGCAAAATTGGCAGAAAGCAGAATGCACAACAGGCAGGCAAGCATGCGTTACCAATGGGCCTTTTTTGCATGCGCAAATGCCTTTTACGCATTCTATAATGCATCGAGCGAAATTTTTGAATTACATTTCGCATTTCATGATGCCAAGATATACATGTATGAAAGTGTGCCATGGCAAGGGTAGTGATATGCTGCATTGCGCAGTTTTGTATCATAATGCATGGAACATCAGCCTTTCCGGTACTGTCACTAGTATGTGTAACTTCATTTGGAACAACTCACCACTAGGGGAGGGGTTAAGCTTAAGTAGAAACAAGATATAAGTATGAAAATAAAATCGTACAAATTTGACTTCTTTCCTTTCAAGTGAAGAAATGTATTATGGCATAACAATTACAGGTACTTGTATGAAACGTTATGAACTTTTGCAGTTATTTTTTATACAACCCAAATATATTTTTGTTACGAAAACAAAAACAAGTAATATTAAAAAGGGTAAAGGCTATGTTACACAGCCACTGCGTAAAAAATTGCGCATATTTCAGGTATGAAATTTTGGTCTTACGTGGATATATGTGGATATAAGTGGGAAAATTGAGAAGAGTTAAAACTTTACGTGAAATTTTCACAGATGTATCACGAATGAACCACGTTAAAACCATGGAAGAAACACCAAAAACCATGAATGAAATGCATAAGATCTACGTAAAGAACGAATGAATCGCATATAAATCACTAATGGATCGCGCATGTATCACAAATTATTTGCACGCAAGTACGCACGATCTGCGCATGCTCGGCGGTAACTAGGCATCAGAATCGCGTCCGCAACATGCATAATATAAGGGCCGTCAGCCTGTCGACAAACTCATCAAATATGGCTGGAGGCATCCTCATAAAGTTCTGGAATGATCTGTGGTCCTCATCCAGAGCTCCACCATCAAGCCGTCATATAGGCCTTCCTCCACTCTACGTCTGATCCATGGCCTCAACCAGACAGTTCTTTGTCTTCTCCTCCTCCTTCTCCGCCTCTGTTGCAGGAGCTGCAGGAGCTGGACCACTTGGTTAATATTATGCTGCTGCAGAAGGAACACCAGTGCATCTCGCCTTTGTGGGGTTCATGGTGATCTCTTCTGGAACTCATGTACAGAGATATGTTCTCCTCGGCGGCTTAATTGGTACAGACTGGTTGAGGGATGAAAGATTGGCCGATTTGTATACCCGTCACACAATACGCGAATCGTGCGTGAACTGTGCGAGATTATTACGATGTTTATCTGCAATTCATTCGTGATTTGTGCGTCAGTTACATAATTTTAACTCGTAACGTGTGCCATACACGTGATACAAAATTGATACATCTGTGGCACATGCGTGAAAGGTCTGTTAAACATATGTGGACACACGTAGAACGGTTGTGGAAAGCCAAAAAAGTGCGAATGCATCTCGCAAAAAGCATGCACAAATGCGTAAGATTTACATAAGAATTGCATATAAACTACGTAAACTACACATAGACTGTGTAAATCTCAATCGACCGAAATTTTTGAGCAGCTCAAATCGAAATCATATAAAGACCCGTCTGCCGAAACCCTCGACGGACATCTGCGCACATCGACGAATGAAAAATGCATGAAACACTTATGAATTACATATATCGCGCATGTATCACGAATGACCAAAATTTCTTACGTGGAATATGCGCAAATTGTAGGTAGTGGCTGTGTGACATAGCCTTTACTCATCTTTCATCTTTGGTCAATTATAAGGTTTTGCAAGAACTACCTAGTAACAGTAAATTTTTAAAATCATTTGTTTAGAGATTTGCAGTAACATCACTGCAGCAACTAATTTGTGCCCATCAACGTTTAGTCTGTGAACACCAGGTGGCAGCAGTGTACAAACCAAGGCTAACTGGGATGGACTCCCAGGAAGGGCGTCGATCTGAAAGTTTAATATGATCATGGCTGGTCTGTTCAAAATAATGCACAGGGCTAGCAGTTTACTAAAGTGCAATTTGAAAACCTGGGGCTTACAACACATACAAAAGCACACAAATTTCACGCATGAGTATGATGACGCACTTTATACAACATTATGACGCTGTTGCAATTAACAAATATACGTGTACATACAAAAACCAAATGCTACAGATGAGAGACATAAACAAAACAAGAAATCGATATCTAGTAGCTATTTCTATGTACATTTGTACTAAATTTTAACGAAACGAATGGATAAGTGTATAAAAATTGAAATAGAGTACATGACACCATGGACACATACATGTATATTACACAGTGTATATACAACAGGTAAACCAGGACAGTACAGAAACATCACTCTTAGGTCACCTCCGAGTCAGAAATTAGAGTGCCTTAGAATACATTGGAACAGCAAGACAACAGGTTTACTAATGGCAAAAGCATAGGAGATACAAACACTTCAAAATGAAAGAATCTTCAACACACTTCCATGAGTGCTTTTAAGAGTGAGGTTTCACAGTATTTGTTCAGACTCAAACCCTGTAAAACATTCACTTAAAAAAAAAAAAAAAAAAAAATGATCGACTACCGGTATACGTATAAACTTATCCCTATCATTCCTCCCACACGTACCAGGAACAGTTCAAAGGCAGCAAGAAGTTCCCCTCCATATGCCCCGCCTCTCCGGATCGGATACCATTGGAGAACTGGACTCCTGCTGTCCGAGGGATCCAGTTTGACCATGGGATATGCCATGGTTCTTCCCAGGAACTCAGCACTACCCTGGAGGTGGGAGAAAACTATGATACCCTCAGGTATGGGTCCCAGGGATACCCCGGTACATGTATTTAGATATTTTTCCAAAGTTTGTCAAGAAACAAGGTGCTGAGGTACATACATGGCTTCATGCTGATTTGAGTTGACTGACACGGTTGTTCTCTATGCACAAACAACTGAGCCATTTCTTCATATTAATACAAATGTTAATAATAGTCACATGTTATAAGATAATTATAATAAGATAATCACTGATCATGATAATGGGTTGAATTCCAAAGGGTCACCCATATGTCCATCTTCCTCAGTTTTATGTATGTTCTCTGGATATTTTGACGTGTGACTATCACTGACTATGGAACTATTCATTGTACGAAACTCAAATTTAGTTTGCAAGCTGAATTGCTAACACAATGAAAACCTAGCTGTCATCCTCCAACTGGTGTCACATGATCCAGAGGGGTCATGTGACACCAACGGCCACTAGTTACCATCCCCTGACGAAGGCAGAGAGATTCTGCCGAAAATTCGGGAACTTTTTTCCACCATTATTTGACTCTGCGTGTAGAAGGTTTCGTCAGAAAACCTATATGTATTTCCATAAGATGACTCCCATTAGAGACCACCTGTCTTGAAAGGCCATAAGGACTTTCAGTCTTAGGCTTTCATTTCAGCATATTTTAACTGAACCCAACAATAAAGATAATGTCTTTACACTGTATATTGCTTCAGGTCATCTCCTGAACCCATGCATCTGGTCCGTCACTTTTTTATTTTTAGTGTACATGTACTTACAAAAGTGTCGTGGTCAAACAGCTCGATGATGATTTCTGGTGGTTTCTCGGCAATGCTGGTGGCCTCACCATGGATTTCGAGCTGTTCGTATATGAGTGTCTGATCCCACGTAGGACAGAGCGTCTTCTCCAGCTTCTCAGTGACCTGGCTCTGGTTCAGGAACACCACACGTGCAAACGGATCTGGAGAGGGATCAGAGTGAGAAAGAGTTGGTGTGAACAGCTCTAGATATATATATACAGAACCCCAGAATGACACCATTAAATGAGTTAAACACTCTGGGAAGATAATACTATATACTCACGGTTCCTCCAGCGAACATGGGGTGAAGTGAATTAACTTTTGATCCATTTCGTTGGGCCTTCTTCAGAAAACTGAAGCTTCCAATTATACTATGCTATCATACTTTCATTGTCAGTGTAACCGGTGTATTATTTTCAAAAATTTTCTAAAGTGCACATGTACCTGAGAGTCCGTTGCTGTCCCCAGCCATCAGATCCCTGGCCTGGTAGACATAGGCTCTCAACTGGAACTTCAGAGGTTCTGAAACCACAGCAGTTCATCACATATGATATCAGGGGATAGTTTCTAGAAGAATCCTGAAGCCGTAACTGATTTTAAGCATAAAAAAGATTATTTGTGGCAACATGATTAGTGAAGTTAAATTCTTTTTCAGAGTTAAAAAAATTATTCTAGAACCAGTGGCCTTGAGCTACCAGACAAGGTAACAATCAGCAGCAAAATCTTTTATCTTATTTTCAGCTACTCACACATTGGTCAAAAAATTTCGAGAAATACAGTCGAGCGCCGATATAACGCACCTCGTAATAACACTGCAATAGCATAATAATTAACATGACACTGCGATCAGCTTCACCTGTGGTGATCACCCAGTGACATGAGCGATAACAAAGTAAAAAGTTTTGTTATTGTTGATGCCCGGTGTGACACGAGCTACTTAGGCCTTAACCCTTTTTGATACCCTCCTCCCCCAATTTAAAACAAAAGAAATGGAAACTGCACCCACACTGCCCTGCCACACTGTTCTTCTGTCTTATGTTCAAAGGTCAGTTTCACAGACTTCTCACCAGACAGACCCACAGGCTTCAGCCCCGGATTTCAGCTACAGAAGACAAAGCAGCCCATGATTTTCGATCACAACATGGAACCATGCTGGTAATTCTTAATTATAGCTAATATTTTACATTGTATAAACACGAAAAACTTACATGTGCATATTACGCAAACAACTTACTCTTGCATGTGAGGAACATGCGAGGAGCAGTGAGAGCAGCTTTATACTTCTCCTCTTCCTCCTGGAGAAGAATAACATGGGAAACTCATAAAAAAACTCATAAAAAATAAAGCAGCATCAGGACAGCACTGTAGTATTCAAATAAAAAAGGGTCAAGAGTTTACAAAATCAAAATATATACAATGTATGTATAACGTTTTGTAACCTTTCTTAATTTAGATCCATCAGAAAGGTCAGCTAAGGATGTGTACATGCAGTTATAGAGCTAGAGACAGATGCTTTCAGAACAAAACTGGTGGTGTCACAACACAGTAAATGCAGTGAGGCAGACTAAGTGGTCCATGTGCTTAAAGACTTAACAGACTGTTTTAAGTCTGCCCATCAGTGACATACATGTAACTCAATTTTCATTATATAAATACCCATTCATTTTGCGAACCAGCTTCAATTCAAAGCAAATTATTTTTATATGGTATATGGGTGATCTTATAATGCAGGGACCTTTGTATACATGAACTACTTACTGAAATAGAGAGGCATGATATGATAAACAAATCAGAGACAGATTATCCCTGGCAGACCTGTTCAATCTATCCTGCTCAACTCCCTGGGGAGCATACCAGGTACACCTGGATACACCCTACAATGTGCCAAAGGAAGTAGGTATGCTTGTTTCACATTTAAAGTGAACATTGGAGTGAAACACAGCCAAGGTACGAATCTTGCCTAGAGACCAAAATCCCGGCACATACCATGACTCAAACCCACGATCTCTTGGTTGAAAGTCCAATGCCTTAATTATAACCAATCGGCCAAATGACCTCCAGAGCTAACTTGACCCACCAAATGTGCATATTTAGAACATCTGCATTGTCACAGAGTGTCTTAGTTCATAACACCAGTAATCCAAGCCAGGTGAAGTCACTGCTATGTCATGCCTAGCAACTGACCCTGTGTACTGGGCATTACTGTGTACACAATAAAATTACTAGCCATACATGCTGGTCATAGCAGCGGTGTGAAACGTGAAACAAATATAAATGTAAAATGCTTATCTGAGCAAAATGGTGCATTATACATGAGAAATAAGTAAATTAAAACACTTTCTACAACTTAAAATGTCCTATAAACCAAGCATGATTAGTCGTGTATTCAAGGTGAAATCTTAAGCAATATTCATGATATTGTTACTTCATTAGCCTTGTGTTACTATCAAGTGCAAGTTAACATTATTGTTTATTATTTATTATCAAGTCTACAGAGACGGAAATCCAGAGGGGACGTGTTGTTTCATCTTTATTCATTGTTATTAGGAATATGTGTACCACGATGGATGTAACATTTTAGAATAGCATACCTTGTCAAAAATATGTACTTTCTACAAAGCCACATATTAATGCAATGCATTGAATGCATATTACATGTATTACAGGCAGTTAGTCAGCCAATATACTACAGACTACTGCTACAGGTACTGACTACATGTACAGTTGGACACCGATATAAATGGGCACACTCTCAATCACTTCATTGGTGCTTCGTTGTAATATCAACAGTTTCAGATTTCACTCCCTTTTGACCAAAATGTCAGCAATAACTTATCATCAACACAGGCACTTAGCATTATAATCCAGTTGACAATATTTTAACATTCACTCTCCAATTTGACTTGCTTTTGCCAAATAATGCAATACCATGTGATGTGCTTTGTTATGAAAAGACTAGTAGATATAAGTCTCATCTGTCAATTTCCCGCTAGTGAACCTGTTTACCTAACATGCTCCCCCCCCCATCCCCCCTGACCCTCCCAGCCCCCTCTGGCAATCAATCCCTTATGTCTGTAATTACTTTTCTATGGAACAAATGGAAATTACCACAGGGTAATTAATTTATCTACATTATGCCCTTCACAACTGTACTAGGTACATCTAGACTTTCACTTTCAAAGTACTGCTGCCACCCGGCCACACTCCTAACTCAGCCAAACTGAAGAACACCCCCAGCAGACACACACATACATGTAAAGCATATTTTTTATATATATTTTATTACTATTTAACAGAATGTGCCCATCCTTATCAGGTCCACATCACTTACACTCATAGGTTGTAGTTTCTTCTACAGACAGGAAAACAATATAACGGTGAAACAGGGTTAATAGTAGGTAATGGGAGTTACTCTTTTCTTAATGGTAGGGTCGGGAAATGTATTACATGTATTAAATGATATTGTTCTATACGGCCTTCATTGGCATGCAAACGTGACATTTTAAAGTACATTTCATACCGATTTGTTTAGTAAACAGACATTATATGAACAAATTCTTCTGTGGAACTTCATAATGGAAGTAAAAATATGGCATTAATCAGAAATGTTTTTCTGTATACTATGTATGATTATGTATGATACATGACTACATGCACAAGATACTCTATACATATAGTCTAGTATTCTCAGCACTAGATCTACTAAGTTTTCAACTGGTAGTAACTGGTCCTGGATGGGTGCATTCATGCAATCATTAGTAACAAAGTATATTTTATTTAGTACTGGGTACCGGGTACATACATGTATACTTATGTGCTCATTTTCTAATACTAGGAAACCAATGCTGTTTCAATCATATGCAGATAACTTCAACCCCAAACAAGGTTATTTTACTTAGTACTGCGCACATACATGTATACTTATGTGCTTGTTTTCTAATACTGGGAAACCAATGCTGTTTCAACCTCAACCCCAAACAAGGTTACAAGTTTGCTCAGTGTCATTTTATAGCTTGCACTGACATGCTGTGCACTGGTGTATGTGTCACAAACTCACATCATCAGAGGAGTCATCCTGTAAACAAAGGTGGCAATAACTCGATGAAGTGGTTCTATATATGTGGCTGCCAGAGATTTAATCTCCCACTGTTCCACTGTCACCATATTCATTCCATTAAGTGTACAGCATTTTTAGAAAATCTCAAGTGGTTGAACTGAAATCCTTTTTGGGGGGCATTTCACTCCA
>JAAUYG010171098.1_pt1 | contig 13635 bp, 10 predicted proteins | sample 7278091 | NCBI WGS metagenome assembly JAAUYG01 (sample SAMN14350201, study PRJNA611818) | marine sediment metagenome | isolation source: surface marine sediment (0.6m) | place: French Polynesia: Moorea | collected 2018-08
ACTAAACACACACACCGTTGCGTAAAGGCGCATCCCCTTGGTAGGAGCCCGGCCTGGCATTCGCAGCTTTCACCTCCAGCCTCTGAAAAGGGCAAATTGATTTTTATTTGCTGAGTAGCTGTTTATCAAACGCTCAGTGATGGACCTCGGCAGATAGGAAATCATAAGTGGAGGAGCCGTCCAATACCCTATCAGCCCCAGCGCTTTGTGTGAAGAATCAGCAAAACCAACTCTTTCAAAAACCTGGATAAGCTCCGGAAAATGAATGCAAATTTTGCCTGAAGGTCGATGCAAGGAATTTGAATGGGGACCCGTTAGTTCATGTTCAGGAACAAGGGGAACAGGAGTCTGTCACGGCTTTCAGGGGGGGGGGGCGTCGTTGTTCACATTCTATGTTTGGGATAATTGTCAGATCCAACTAAACGGTCATTGTCCTTGTCTTTCGCAAAGAAAAGGCCAGCAAACAGATTCTGACCTTCACTCATGATCAAAATGTCATCAGACCTGGGCTTTCGTCACCTCATCCTTGGGTGGCCTTTTCAGAGTGGTTCTAACCCTACCAGTTTCGCCATTTGTCCCTCGATTTCTCTTTCGCGTTTGGCATTGTTGTCACCGGTCTCACTGTATGTCCTTCCCAAGTTTTCACTTGGGGAAGCTAGTTGCCTCCACATGGCGCTTCTGAAATAGAATAAATGAGGCACGTTTTTCAGGTCCAGTTTGGGCCAATTGCCTCATCGGAAATGCGACTTAGGCGGCTTTGAAGTTTGTGCGTGCTAGGAATACAGAATCAGTCCCATGTTCTGCCTCGCCTAAGCACCGTGCGGCTGGCGATCTGGTTAATCCGCTGAGATACAGCCAGAGCTGTGTCGAAGCTTTGGGCTGTGAATACAAGCCATTGTGACAAGAAAGCTCTGTGACATGTTCCATTTTCGGAATGATACTGGGGACACTGAACTCGCAATAATTTCATGTTTAGCCCACTGAATGAAACGTTCAGCCCCGTAGGGCTCTGCAGCGCAGTTACCGTAATTGCGAGAAAGTGGAATGCACTGGGGTGAATTCGGGAGTTGACGAACTGGAAATGTCTCAGACAATGTAGCGCTTGTCTTGTGCTGTAGCCTCTGCGCACAATGTCTTATAACGCTTTTTGTCCACAAAGAATGAATGCCAGGATTTCCAAGAAGGTTCCTGCTTGCCCAGAGACACTGTGCTCCAGGACCATGTCATCTGTGGTGAGCTGAAAACAGACGCAACATATATCTGTTCCTGCTGGGACTTGACGACGAAAGAACTCGCCTGTCCTATCCCGTGGACGTTCACACAAGTCTTCTGTGAAAAGGGGGTGACATTGAAGTAGAGCTTTGTTGCGTCCTTGTGAGGATTTGTCCTGATGTGAGGCATCGTGGTGCGGCTTGATGGATGGAACAAACGACCTGTGAAGGACATGTGCTTCAGAAAACGGCGCTGAGTGCGAGTCTCTAGCCGCGCAACTGGACATCCAGATTGCAGGATAGAGTTTCCTTCTTTCGATTGGTTCTCAGCCGAGCACCTTTGAGCACTAACTGGTCCAGTGTGACCAAATAACAAGGCTTCTTCCTCCAGATGCGGAGGGCTTTTGTTTCCGGGGACGAAACGGAAGTTCGAATTGACCAAATTGTGAACATTTTTCGAGGACCTCAAAAGGGACACATTCATGTGTGACTGGATTTCCCTTTTCCTAGTTTTGTTGGCCACAAATTTTTTCGCCATCCTTCCTACTGAAGTGCTGGAGCTGGCCAGGTGCATACATGTGCATGACTTTCTTCTTGAACCAGTCACCGTCCTGCCAGAAACAAGGCATCATGGTTGTTCTGTTCCTTTTCCTTTCTCGTGAAGTGTCTCCTTTGATTCGTCTTGATCTGTTGTGTATTTATGGCATATGAACAGAGATTTCTGTGAGCACAATAGCGAGTGATGTCCTTTTGAAGCATGACAGGCGAGATGTACCCATTTGCGCAGATAAACGGAATGTTGACATTGCCAGGTCTTGGTGATGCGAAGCAGCATCTACATGGCAGCGAACTGAGAACAGAGGAACGCAGCCCTCAGCCGCGGCGGCGGTGACGGCAGATTGAACAGCTTTAAACCCAAGAAAAACATGCCAATTGATTATTGCGCAGTAAGGACTGAACATTGTCAAAAACATGTCCATGTGACCTGGGCTCAATCCGGGATTTTGGCAAACTCCGTGGATTGGTTCCATGGAAGCACTGCTGCCATGGTAAACACCTGTGAAACAGTGCTCATTGATTACCTTTTTGGAATTCATATCCTGCAGTGTTCTCTTTATTTATACACTAAACTATGGACAGGGATTTCTACCCCAGAAGAGACACGCATTTCCACGTTTTCCCCAAATTGGTATATATTCCTGTTCCACACAGGAGGGTTCTTGATCTGTACTTATGGCTCAACGTAAAAAATGGGATGTCAACTGTTGGCATCGTGTTTCATGTCGTGAAGGTCACAACAGATGAATGCTTTTACCAGAGAATGACAGATTCCGGACTGAAAAGGCTTCAAATGTTGGAGCCCACTGCAAAAAAGACGATTCTAAATGGACTGGCCTTTTTGCTTCATTCGGCAATTGCTTTCAGACCAAATGCGCGGGGCCTTTGAAGTTTAAGTTGTGAAGGATAAACATGGCGATGCTTGTTGCGGTGATGTGTAAGATGTTGCTGTTGTGACCTTGTGTGCTTTTGTGGCACGCGAGCCAGAAGAGATTCCGGTCTTCATCTGTGAATCTGTGTTCTCTTGCTGTAACTGTCTTCACTTTGAAGCTGCCTCAGTGATCGTTACTTTGCAAAATGACAGGTCTTTATCATGAAAGTGGCCCCGCAGTTACACTGCTCCGGCAAGGCTTTCTTCAGAAGAGGAATAACGAGAACTGAAGCCATGTGCAGAGCGAAAAATAGCTCTCACATTTGAGGTTGCTGCAGCTATTTATCCTGTGATGACACCTCAAATGTGCCCTTCATTCGTGCCTTTCGTTGCTTCTGTTTCCATCGAAGCCTTATGATATTGTTCTTTGTCGTCATGAATTGATTGTGCCAAAGATGAAGTTGAGACCACTCCGGATGATCTTGACTGAGGCCACTATCAAGATAACACAGGATTAGTTTCTGGGCATGCTGTCGTCATCACCGCCCAGAGACCCTTGGGTTGGGTTTTCAAGGCTTGAATTTGACCCCCGCATCCTTGATGTGAGCACCTATTTTTGCCAGAAAAAAGGCGCGGAGAATTGCCAGTTGCTTGCCTGTTACAGCTTCAGCCCAGGTTCTATGTTCTGTGTATGAACAGTCATTCAGACATGATCCTTTCTTGGGTAGTGCCAAATGCTAAACAGTGAAACGCACAGTCAGGATCACGTGATTGTGAAGCGGGTTTGGAATCACCTGCGCCGTGCGACTCGGTAGATTGGGGCCGCGTCTACCTTTGTGAAGAAGCCATTGCTTGTCGTCTCATCTCGCCTCATGTTTCCAGAAAGGAAATTGTTTGATGCAATTGCAGATAAAACTGGTTGAATTATATTTGGCCACATGAGTGTTTTATTCAGTTCTGCGCAGTTGGAGCAGAGTTAATGTATGGAAGTCGGTAAATAGAATGAATTGGACTCGTGTAACTGTTGTTCTGGCGGTGAATCTCTGTAGGTTTCACTGGATCCGGGATGGCATTGATTTCTGGGCGGCTTCCTGGGATTCCACAGTGTCCAGTACCATGGAACCTCGTTTGTCATGAACACGACAGTTTAAAGATCATTCCCGTGGACCATTTCCTGGAGAAAGTCAGTTGGCAATGATCCCCTTTGTCAAATCTTGCCCAGAGGTTCAAGCTTGAAATATTGATACTGGAGATAGGCCAAACAGGTTTTCTTTTTAAGCGGACAAGAGGTTTCTCTGACTACCAACCTGCCATTCTTGTTCCAAAGGTGCCTTTTCTTGTACGCCTCTGACCTTGCTACGGCGTTGTTTTTGTGTCTTCCACTCGTTTTGTTGGTGAGAGAGTTATCCACTGCAGAAAGTGTCCGTCCCTTGGGCCTTCACAAACAACATGTTCCGGACTATGTTCTGCTGCATGTAAAATTAATGCTTCATTTACTTCGCTCTCCAGTAACAAATGTGGTGATTAGAGACCCACAAAACCGTGTAACGTCTGGCTTATATATGGTCGTTTTGTTTTACATCCTATCCCTGGGTAGTTCTTAAATGGCAGTTGTCCACCTTTGTGAGGCCTTTTTGCACTGGAAAACAAGTACTCTGGCATTTCTGGTGTGACGTGCTGAAGAGGCTGCCATCATCAGCAGGAATTTAAATTCCCTGGAGAATCTCACATGTTTTTATGTGGCTTCCAAAGACCGCTTTGAATCAGGACTTCAACCCGAAAGAGGTCACCAGCAGGTGCCAGGAATCTGCTTCAAGCAGTTCATACAGAAAAAAGCCCTATTTTGTCCCATGAAAATGACCTTCAGCTTATGCTTTGTGCCCTCATATTGAAATGAATCTGCTCGGGTGACGTGTGAATTTGGTCATTCAACTGCAGGGTCAGCTATCATAGCTTCCTTGTCGACCGATGACTCCGACAGATTGGACAGAAGAATTTTCACGCAACCTGGCTGAGTTGCAGCGATCTGAATTGAGCCGAGGGGAACTTTACTCCTTTGTCGCAAAACGGATCTCTGGCTAAATTTAGGTCCCGGAAGTTACCCTGGATTTGCTGCGTGATCAGTGCAGCTGGTTTCCACTTCCGGTCTTATTGCTGATTGGTGTGTTCTTGCAGCGAGAGAACCGACTGTGGGGAATTCCCACCATTGAGAAGGAGAGTTCCGGGTCCCAGGAACATGGAAACCCTCTTTGATGTACAATGCGTAGTGTTTCCAAAGACTGCGATGGAAGGTCAGCAGTCTCAACAAGCATTATTTCCTTACTGACCCATGTGAATAAAAAAAAGTAAGAAGACATGAATGTTTTTTGCACAAATGAAAAAGTGGATAGTTCATATTAAGTTTGCTTTTTGACCAACGTGCGAAAGTTGCACACGATGGAAACAAGACACCGAGGAAAGTCCACGTTTGTTGGTTTGTTTCCATTCTCGTGTGTGGCGCTGGCGTGTTATGAAAATAAGGACTCGTATCGGAAGCGTACGAACGTAGCGCGAGGAAGTGCTTCCTGAGCGGACTGAGCCACTCCCGGAAGCGCAGTGAACCCAGCGGAGATGTGAGCGCATGTGCGCACTGGGAATTACACCGCTGAGTACACAGCACAGGCAAAGGTTGCAATCACTACGCTGTGAGACATACGAGTACCGACAGCGTGTGTGCTGTAAGGCAATGCCTTCTGTCATAGTGTAGCGACTGTTTCATTCCGCTTTATGTCGCAATCAACTAATAACTTCGGCACTGGCAACGTGGGGGCAAAGGAGTCTGACTTCATAAGGTTGAGACAGGCATCTGAGAACTGAGGAGGGCAAGGTGACATCTCTATTGCCCTATTCACACCAGAGCAAGTAAGGCGGTGGATGTGAAAACATTGCTGGTCATTGTTACGACGCCACCAATTTGTTCAAAGCTGGTGCATTTGCCAGGATTCTATGTAGGAACTCGCTCAGACGCCGAAACCAAAGACTGCAATCACAGTCTGCAGAGGACAGGTGATGTGTGTGTGTGTGTGTGTGCGTGCGTGCGCGCTTGGCCTAATGTCACGTTCACGAGATTCTTAGCTGCCTCGCAGTTTCACGGAGAGGCCGCCCTCCTTGTGGCTGTAAAGAACCATAATGTGACTTTTATGAAGTTGCGCTGTTGTCGCTTCATTACAGCTCAGGGTTCGGCTCTTTGAGCGCCAGGTCGCTTGCTTGCTGACATATCAGCAGGCACAATGTGCCCGTCTGAAGTCCAGGCCGTGGCGTCTCTTCTGCCTTTGCCCCGTTTGCCTTTGAACGAGGAATATTCGACACGCTGGTTTTGCTGTCTCTCTTGTGAAGGACTGGCTTGTGGTTTTTTGCAGGAAGTGACTCAAAACAACAAGAGATGACCACTGCTGATTGGATTGGAATGCGGCAGTAGGTTTCTGAAGGGCACAGTCTGTTGTTTGGTTGTGTGAGACCAGTTGTGGTGCAATACGTCCTGCTGCAACAAAAATTGTGACCCTCCGGCCTGAACAGGGAGTGTCAAAAATGATGTGACCAAAATGTTTAAAATACTCTGCATCACAGCCGTCTGCTTCAGATGCTTTGCACAATGCAGTAAGCGAGTGGCGCTTTTCTCCGGCGACCTCTTTGCGTGGCGCAATTTCAATAGATGTATGTCACTGGCGAAATACAGGGGACTGATAGCTGGTGCAGATGTTCAAATTTTGCAGAAGATACTGAAAATATTAACTTCGCACACAGCAGACGTGCTCCCCAATTTCTGCACAACGATGTCTGCCGCACCAATTGCAAAGGAAGGAAACAATACGGCGCCGCGAGTGAATCAACTTGTTGCGGTTCCAGCAACAATGGCCATTGTAGAGTACTAAATGCCACACGACAATTAATCGTTGTTAAATTACCCAAGTTTCTTGGAGAGTTCCACTTGGTTTTCCCTCAGAGAATTTTCCTGAGTACGTTGTGCAGCAAGGTTCTTTCTCAAGGATCGCTTTTTTCGCCGTTGTTGATTCCATTACGAAGGCAGCTCTGAAGCGCCTGAAACTGAAAATGCTCTGTTGCGTGTGGGCTCAGGAAAGCTCATATCTAATGCTGACCTTGGCGTCTGCCCTGCTCGTCCCTCAGGGTCACAGTCGTCAGATATACAAGGCCAGGATTGGTTTAAATTCACTGCCGAGGAACAGAGCTTATTCCCAGTCTCCTTTTCTCACATTAAAGGTATTTGAGCCAGGATACTTCAAACTTTAAAAAAATAAATGTCATGGAAAACTTCCATCTTTGCAAAGGAAAAAGAACCCTGCATGCTTTTATTTTGCTAATTTCCTTTCATTTTGCTGAAGAAGAGAGCAAGATTCGACGCGCAGGTTTGCAGTGTAGCGTGTTTGTATGGACGGAAGATTTTAATTGTATTTGTCCGAACAGGCGAGAAAGACAGGGATGGCCGAGCCGTGCAAGGTGGTAGATAATGAAAGCCATTAGCTGAGCCAGCTCGAGGACGGGATTAGCCATGCGCAATGACAGATGGGATTATCTGATCATCTCCTGATTTATCCACCTCTGTTGCTTGGTAGGTAATGCTGCCGCGGTTACCATGCTCACCTGCAACTGTTGTTGCTTCCCACATGATGCTAGTGGTCTTTTCCGGTGATGTTTATGGGAAAGTGGTTGGTTCCAGATCCAGAGTCCTTCAGTCTTCTGAAGACAGAAAACTGATCGTTGGCATGAATGAAGAAGGGTCCAAATCCTCGATTTCCCCCCCCCCCCAGCCGTAGCCATCCAACACCCAGCTCTGGTTGTTGTCACACATCGCAAATTCACAAAGTTCCACGAACCATGACATCACAACAGAGCAAGCGCCATTGGCGCAGTATCAGTTCACCAACAGAAGTGAGTGAGCAAATTTCTCACTTCAATCAACAGATTGTGTTTAGATCAATCAATTTATCACAGTGCACTTCAATTTGGCCCAACAACCCGTAGCTTTTGAACGAACTTAGTCTTAGATTCTGATTCAGACAAGTGATTGGCCAACGAGCGATTGGAAGCGGGAAATTACAGTCTTCGCATCCCCGTATCATTTGCTGAGATAATTGTGCCAATCTACTGAGAGAGCAAAATTAGGTTTGGAATGAAATGGAATTTGCTTTTGACGGTTTCATTCTGATTCAATTTGTGTGTCGTTTCTCTCGCGTCAAGATGGCAAAGGCCGCAGGGTAACTTCAACATGGATTTCAACCTCTTGTGACAAGAAACCAGGAACAACCGTGATGTGGCTGGGCGACGGAAGTACTGTAACTCTGTAACCAGCACGCGCTGTGGCCGCGTCCTCTACAAGCGTACAAGACGTCCAGTTTGTGTGTGAAGATACTACGTCTGAATGTTTGGTCAAAAAGGACCCAGGATGTATTTCTTGGTATTTCTCACCCATTGCTGAAATCAATCAATTTCTGTGGCTTCCCACCAGCACCCTCTCCCAGAGGCACCAGACAATTTATTTGGCGATTTTATGGATGGACGGCCAAGGGGAAGCCAGCAGAAAACTGATGACCCGTGTTGTCTTGGCATTAATATCGTTGTTTAGGTTCAGCGGTGCAAAATTTCTGTTTGCCCCCAGAACATCAGAAGCTTTTGGTAAAGGGGCGCTTGGGAGAACGCCACTTCAGAAGTTGTTTGTGCAAAGCTTTTCACATGTAAGACCCACCGTTTTGTTGTGGGCACTCAAAAATTTCACTCACTCTTCTGTTTGTTAGTTACGACATCCAGGTCACAACACATTCTGGATTTACACCACCTCATTCATGTTATCAGAGGGTTCACCTCTACAATTGTTTCACAAGGACACATTTTGCAGAGTCCGCGCCTGGTCATCTTTAGTTTCCAGCTGCAAGGCTCATCAGCGTGTTGTTCCACTTTTGGAAAGTTTTGCGTGCGGTTTCCTATGTTTGTCTGGACACCTCGCGTGGTGCTTCATTGCTCAGATGCTGCATATGAGTGCGATGGTGAAAACATTCTTCAGGAAAGTGTTCGCTTGGGGTAATGATGGCAAGGTTTTCTTCTCTCGGGCTGATGTAGTTGATGGGAGGAACCGTGCTTGTTTAGTGGGGTTGTTATTGCAGTTCTATTGTGATTGGGAGCTGGTATTGTGGCGTTGTGTTGGAACTGGGTCCGGCGTCTATTCAGACCGTTTGATTGCAGCTCATCTCTGGTTCTATTCTGATACATTTCTTCCCACTTCGAGGCTTTTCTCCACGACATGGTGTCTTTTTAGTCGAATAGTTGCGCAGACTGGAAGAACGGCGGCCCGAACCCCATACTTACTGAGACAAACTGATGGTTGTGGGCCAATGTGTAAGTATTGGCTTTGGAACGAAAATGAGCTGAGGGCTTCTTTCCCCAACGACTAATCAAAATTCACAGGATTACAAGTGAGAAACCTGACAGACATTGAGCGTGACGCGTTGTCGTCAACAACAGCATTGCCATTGCGTGTCCAGAAAAAAGTAAACAGTGACCAAAAGAAGACGACGCCAATGACGCACGCTTCAAACCTGTCATGTCTGTTTCATGATGGTTGTTGAGGATGTGAGTGTGACCCTGTCCGTGCACAGGATTCCAGAGATCTGACTGACCGAATGTTGGTGAATCCACCAAGAGAGTCACTGACTGAGCGTGCCGTGCACTGGCGGACTGGCCTTTTTGAACGCAGAAGGTTGTGTGGTCTGGCCTACAACCCCTGAAATGTCATCCTGCCTCAACCACATTCTACACCCGCATAACGCGGGAAAGATTGACCTCAATTGCCAGGAATCGATGAGCCAGCAACAACCTCAGTAAGTCTCCTGGCCATTGCGCACAGAGAGACAAGGATTGGCTGTTGGCTGAATTTCCAGGTAAAATACAACAAGAGCAATGAATAACGAATTACAGCTGTTTTCCACAAAGGATTCGACTTCCAAAAGCGTTTCATCCTGCCCAGAAGAAATGACTGCGGTGGATCAGCCAGGATTGAACAATCAGCAACAGTGATCTCACTGAAAATTGGTTGAAGACTCATTCTGGTTTGAAATGTGCAAAAACAAGGCCAACGTCGAGTGGGTTTGCCAAAAACCACACAACGATAAATTCCGATTAATTCGCGTGGAAGTAATTAAGGTAATTTTCTGGCAACTACGAACCCGTGTGCATTGGCCATCACTCACGCAAAGTCATGGACTTAGGGACTTCTCGTTAACCAGGCACAGTTGGGACTTTTCTCACTTCACGCTGCCAAGGAGTGGGAGATAAGACTTTTCAAATCATTGCCGCAAATCTTGTGGAAACGAAAATGCGTGTGGAAATACAAGCATAATGGGAACATTTGCTGGTGTCCCGGAGTCAGACAAGGCAACTACTAAACTTGCGTGAAATTGCGCTGGAAAGATAAATTGACCAGAGACCCCCATATGAGGCTGTCACAAGTTGTGGCCAGCAAAGAGGAGAAATGTCATTTAGACGGCGGTGGATGGAGCCAGATGCCCGTCTCCTGGCAATGGTCACTAAGTGAAGTGGAAGACCGAGCTGGGACGGGGGTTCAGTGTGTGTGTCAGGAATGATAAAACACGTTACGTTCCTGGCTTCGTATTTGCTTCATTGCCAACATGGACAGCAGTTTCGCGAAGGAGGCTCTGAAATGCCAAAAGATCATCTTGTTGCCTTTCTGTGATTGGGTTTTCCGATTGGGATACAGCGCTTTCAGCTCCTTTAAAGCTGTCAAAATTGTTATGAATGTCTATTTTTCGGCATGCGCCATGGGTTGGCTTTCTTGCCATTAACACACCAGATGAATTGGGACACAGCCTTGTGGCAGAAACAATGCAAGAACATTCCCATTGGAATCCTGGCGACACTGAAAAGGAATTGTGTTCATTCAAAATCACGTCAGCTGAAATTTTGGCTTTTCAGTGGCTTGTGAAACCAATCTTTGGAAACCATCCCATGTTTCTGTATGATTCTTCTGGTCAGACGAGCTTTTCGGCTGAGAAAAACTCTGGGGCTGTATTTGTGGGGAGATTTTTGTTCTGGAAGCTTTGTTGACAGAGATGAAATTTAATCCGATTTCTTGGCGGTGCTGTTTCTCTGATGTGCCATTGATTTTCTGATGTTGACTGATTTCATTCTCAACTCAGTTTCCGGCCGGGGCTTTTAAAATAATGAAATCAAAAAATTTTGAAAGCTGCTGGTTGTTGAGCGAAGTTGCTTCAGCAGAGAAAATGTGATTTGACGAGGCAGAAAGAAACGACGCAGATGGAACATGTGAAATTTTCATCTTATTCATTTCACTGCCGTCTGTACCAATCACAAACCCGAGTCACGCTTCTCAAGTTTATTTCCGGATGCGTTTGTTTCTTCGAACTGAGCTGAAAAGTTTTTGATTAAACAAGAAACGAATTGTGCTCAACATTTCTCCTGATGGAAATGGAGAAAAAAGGAAATTTTGTGTTGAAACGCATTCCAGAAATTCTGGACTGCTGAAGTGAGCGATGGAGCCAATTTGGTGCAAAACGAGAGGTGCTCGGCATCGGTTCAGATTTTTGCCACCGATGTGTCATGAACGCTGCTGTGGCAATTGCTTCGCGACAAGACGTCACACCTTTCACAAGCGAACAACAAGCAAAGTGGCTGCTGAAGTTCGCAAATCTTTATCTGTGGTCGCAATTGTCCAAACTTTATTGCCAACTTCATCCTTCTGATGATCCGTCTCAAATCAAGAAGCACAATCGCATACCTCTGGTGATAAGAGAAGCAAGATTAATGGCCTGGGTCAGTGATTGCTGAGATCAAAACAAGCTCTGGATCCTTTGTTCCAGTGCTGCCAGAAAGAAATGACCGCTTTATGATTTACCGTCAGAGAATGACAGCGGAACAGATGCGTATTTTCTTTGCAGTGAGGTACGTTGTGCACCATGTTTTATTACTTTCCACCCTCTTCAACCTCGGAGGGGGGAATCCTGACCTCGTAGTTTATCCCACCATATTGCAAGTTAGGAAAGAAAATCCGTTCTTTTCTTGCAAAATTATTTGGTATCAAATGGCCCCAACATCTCTTTTGAGCTGGAAATTATTACTCAAGACAACGTTTGATATGAGGGGATTTGTTTTATTCATGAAACTCCAGCAGATTAATCCTGCACTGAAGTGACAGAGATGAAAAACATAATTGTGACCCTGGGGGAACTAAGACCCGGGCGCTGGAGTAAATTACGCCTCGTGTTGTGCTTCCTCAGTGTTTCCAGGATTTACACCGAAAACATGATGGCTCCAGTTGCTATTTCACGTCTTTGAAGAATGACGCCGCCACGTGTTTTCGTGAACTGTGCGCTGAATTTGTCGAAAACTAAAAAACTGGAGATTTGCGCGAGCTTCGCATCGATGTCTTCCCGGCAAATTCTGGAACAGTTGAGAGTGGCTTAATGGAAGCTGGAAGTTGGAAATATCTTGTCGTGACTCAATGAATGCCAGAGAACATGTTCAGGTGTGACAGAGACAGGTGTTTCTGCTTCTTTCGTTGAAGTTCTCCCTGGGGTTGAGGTGTCCATTCTAGCCTCATCTGGTGTTGAGATAGAATCGCAGCGACACTCTAAGCCGTTGGTCACACGACCCTGGACGCGCAACAGTGTGCGCTGCAACTGTCATTCAGTTGAACAAAAAGCACACACAGCAACAGCTGTTAAATTGACTCTTTTTCAAAAAGACTGTGAGAACATTTGTGGTTATTGTTGACGAAACAAGCTGTAGGCGGCGTTGAAAATATCATCAAACTGCGCATCATTTGGATTTGTCTGTCAAGGACATGAGCTGTTACGAGGCCAGACGAATCAGCTGGGAGCGCATCATCCGGAGTGGACGTGTGACGCTAACTTTCAGACATGAAACTGATGAAGAAACGAGGTCATGAATTGCACATTTCGGAGACGAGTGCGCAAGGATTCATGTATACAGTCGCTGTTTTTGTCAAATATGAATGCGGTTTTCTGAATCAAGGTTGAACATTGGACACTTGGTGCGTCCTTTCCGAGTGCTTCCGTTCCGTCGTTGAGAGAGAGGTTCTCACAAAGTTAGCTGACTGATTTTGAGTGTTGGGTTGAAGTAATTGGCAGCTACACGGAACCTTTTGATCAGCTTCCTCTGTCGGAGAAGATGTAAAAAACCACAAAAACTTTATGAATTATCGAAAAAGAAATGTTCTTGAGGCAAAGCCGAGAGAACAATTCTTTTTCACTACTTCAAGCAGTTTTTTGTGGTTTTTAATTTTAATTGACAATGCCCTTGGTTTCCTTGCAGGATTATTTCATGTGGCTCATGAATTATGTTGCTTGACATTCTGTTCACTTGATTCATTTTGAGTTCAAACAGTTCAATTTGTCATTCAACACTTGGCTTTGCCTTGAGTCAAATTCAGTTCAACATAGATAAGAAGGAGCAACATGATCAACTGTACAGAGATCCTGTGAAAATCCTTCACTACATGGATTATTCTGCTAATCCTGTTGCAGACAACTCCAAGTATGTGCCAGATTTGGTTCCTGGAATGTTGCAACCTCTGGAAATCAATGAAATCATGGAAGATGACCCTACTCTTGATGACATGCTGAAAAACTTGGACATTAAATTGATCATCAAATCTGCAGAGGAGTTGCATTGAGTGTTCCACCTCAAATGGATAAGGATCTTAGAAGATTTGGAGAGCCTGCAAGTGCAGAAACAATGAGTGATTTTGGTAGGAGGAAATTTGCTCCTTCAAGAAGAAAGCAATGTAGGCAGGAAGGACATTTGAGCAATAGAAGTGCATTTGCAATTACAAGAACAAACATTCAAATCAACTGGACAATATCATTGATGGGACACTTTTGACAATGGAGATCCCTGTTCTATCTGGTGTTTTGTCCAACTTCTTCATGGAGATATGCAAGCAAAATG
>JAAUYG010164470.1_pt1 | contig 13630 bp, 10 predicted proteins | sample 7278091 | NCBI WGS metagenome assembly JAAUYG01 (sample SAMN14350201, study PRJNA611818) | marine sediment metagenome | isolation source: surface marine sediment (0.6m) | place: French Polynesia: Moorea | collected 2018-08
CGCACACTGTCTGTACTTGTATGATTCATTTCGTAGTTCAATTAATAGTTTTGTACAGATCACAGCACCCAGCTCAAGTGTTGCTGCCCCAAATTGTACATTAAATGAGATTTGTCAATTGTTGCCCTAAATATTTTGCATGCTGTACAATTTTGAAATAAATTATCTATCTATCTATCTATCTATCAGGTAATTTAACTATTGAGACATATATTCTGAACTTACTACCAGTACTAATGCAAAACATCCTTTGAATCAATACACAATTACACACACCTGCTGTTCAATTAAACTTTTTTGACAGGCACTAGAATCATTACCAGCCATGAGGTATGTGGGTCACAAAGAGATCTAAGGTATGCAAAGCTTGTCTTTAATAAATGTGAAATCATGCTGTTCAAACTAACCAGGGGTTTCCTGCTGCCAGAGCCGTTGATATCGCCGGGGGTAACATCTCCACTCTGGAACAAATAAACAGTTAACCAGAGGTCCAAAAAACACCAACCTCAGGTAATGATGGTAATCTGGATACTGAATACACGTCTGCAACCTTAAAATGTCTACTACCAGGTAATATCTTTTTACTGTTGTTAGTTACAAAAAAACTCCCTCTTTACCATTAGAATGATTGAATGTGTAATAAATCTCTTTATTCAACAATGACCTTTTGTTTATCACACTCTGGCCCCAACCCAGTTTTTCAGACAAGACCAAAGGCATGTGCGCTCTATGTTTACGTAATTCTATACTTTCTTTGGCTGCACTGCTAAGGTCGGGGGCCATTGGTGTATATCTACAGGCATGAAAGGAAAACAATGGAAGCAAGGCCATGTCAAAATGGGCTTTTCTTGTGTAAAGTATGACTTATTATAACATAACGTGTGCTAAAAGTGAAGTAGCAGGTATATAATAGTAGCATTATCGCACTTGTTCAAAAATTTACTTCTGTATCGACAAAAAGCTGCATTCCGACTCACAAGTTTGCCGGAATGAATGCCACTGCTGGTCCATACAAAAATAAGTCATTGAACTGGTGCGATAACCCTTAAATATTAAACCGTGACTAGTGTTTAATATCGACCATTCCATTTTATTAAACCAGTTTAACCTGGGTTCACTTCAGCCTGTTATCTTAACTACACCTGTTTATGTTAGGACACCCAGAAGCAGATTTAATTATGATATGGTCTCAAGCTTCTAATACATACCGTGAAGTCAGCATAAGGGTTGGCTCGTGTTGGCGCATTTTCTGCCAATAGCCTAAAAAGAGAACATGACTGGAAATTGCAATAATTTCACACAATCTTGTTCATTATGACTACTGCAAAGGAGATGTACTGGGGAACTTCAGAAAACTCACACACGTTTTTTAAAGAATTATTTTACACTATATGTACAGACTCATGTACATGTAACTTGCAAAATAAAAGCAACAGAAAGTGCCTGATATGCATGTCATTGTGACCATAAAAAGAAGCAATCCATAATGATCTTTTCCTTGAATGATAAGATGTGGGATGAATTACAACATCACTATTGGCACATGTCTAAAGATATCGTATTCCAAGTTCAAGCAACATATTGCATGATTGACTCCACTAAGTCACAAACATGTAGATTTATACAGAGACATAACAGTACAGTAATACCTACAGTCAAACCTGCTCTAAAGACCACCCCTATATAATGACCACCTGCTTATAACACATACTTCAGGTACCCAAGGGTATAATTTCCATCTTATTGAACCTGTATATAAAGACCACCGGCGTATAAAGACCAAATTTTGTTGGTCGATAGTGTGGCCATTATATACAGGTTTTACTGTACATTAAGAAACCCATTCAGCCAGAATATTGTGGTCTCAATTCGGAGGTGGTCTTAAAATGGAAGGATATTTATATCAAAACTACAAGAGTGGTGTCACTGATGTTATTAATTAAAACTAGATGGAAGTTGGGAAATGGAGGGGTGACCGTCTTAAATCACATGAAGCACTACATGTATATATACCATGCAATGTTCACAAGTATCTGTCACAATAATAATAATCATTGTCGTTGCTTGCTGCACATTTTAGGTAACCATGGTAACTCACCGTCCCTCGTATTTCTCTCGCAGCTTCTGCAGCTCCCTCTGGTGGGAACGATGGAGCTTGGTCAACATTTGTTCGCGCTTGAGTCGTTCTCGCTCCGTCTCCATATTATGGATCTCCTCTCGGGCCAGCTTCTCATCCAGTAACTTACGTCTCACCTGGCAACCAATGGGAGGGAGAGAGTGGAGGGACGGTGACAGGCCTCGGGATTCATGGTCCTATTCTTATAGAACTGACACCAGCCATTCCAAAATACAGAATTATTTTCAGTATTAAAGACAGACAGTAGTATATATTGGTGATAGTGGTAGTAGTTGTAGTAGTAGTAGTAGTAGTAGTAGTAGTAGCAGTAGCAGTAGTAGCAGCAGTAGTAGTAGTAGTAGTAGTAGTAGTAGTAGTAGTAGTAGTAGTAGTAGCAGTAGCAGTAGTACTAGTAACAGCCCCTATCTCTCTAACCTCCTGTTCCACCAGGGCGGCGATTCGTTCCTGTTGTTCCAGATCCTCCAGTTGGAAACGCTCCAGGTTGATGCTCTCCAGAATTCTCTGTTTCTGCTGCTCAAACAGCTGTTGTTTCTCCCCCAGACCGACCTCCACCTCCTGTAGCTGTCTCTCCAGGGTCTGTACACAGGGATACGGCCAGATAGCTTTAGTCATACTCATAGTGATCTATTCACTCATTTCACGACAAATAGCTGTGTGTTAGAAGCTGATTGGACGATAATAAAGAACTTTAATACCATCCAATTACTAATAACCAATAACTTAAGTCAGTTGTATCTACAATATCTCTCACAGTAACATGTGGCTGGATTTTTCTGATTCTTTTTCTTATTGTTTTCTTTAACAAAAATTAACCTTCCTTACTAATATTATAATTGTTATTTTAGGTATTTATATAGTGCCTTTACAGAAAACTGGTCAAGGAGAATCATTATTATTATGGTAAGCTGCCTCCCAATAATTTAGCTTAATGTCATCATGTATAGTGAGTTATCTAACTCTACATGCATTTGTGAGTACAATGTATCAGTTCTGTAATTGTAGCTGACCTTGAACCTCTCTGCCACGGCTGCCTGTTCCGGAGTATCCAGACTGCCATGTCTCTCTTCACCCAGCTCCAGAATGAGGTCTGGGGATCCTGGAGTCATCAAACAAAGAAAACAGACAATCTGTTTAGCACATGTAACGGTATAGTACATGTTATTGTCTGTTACATGTTGACCTGACATTGTACAAGGAATGCCACATATGGTGAAGTAATTGCTTTACAATAGTCCCTCTCTTACTGGCCACTCTAAACAGAGGCCACCCTCCCTAATGTGGCCAAAAAGTTTTTAATTTTTACTGCTGCTATACTATAAAATGCATTAATGTCTCCTTCTCACAAAGGCCACCTCTCTAAAGTGGCCACAAATTCTTGGCAAACAGGGTGGCCTTATTCATGTTACTAGAGTGAGGGGAGGCGGGACAACTGAGTACATTTGTAGGTATTGGGTTCAAGCCTAACAACTGGGTAGTGTAATTTTTGCATGGTTTGGTAGAGATTTCTTTGTTATGCTATTCACAGAGTCATGGTCTCATAGATCTCTCCCCCCTCCCCCCAGCCCTCCTGCCTCCCTGTCCCCGTACCATCCGCCTCCCTGTGACTGGCGCTGTGACCAGTGTGGGTCTGCTGTGACTGTCCAGGCCCGGTGCTCGGTACCGCTGTGTCATTATGGAGGAGGATCTCCTTCTGGACACTCTGTAACAGATCCTGGTATCTGGTCTCCAGAGAATCCAGTTCTCCCTGCCCCCCCTCCTGTAGCAGACGCGACTCATCCAGATGATGTTTACGCTGCTCGGTTTCCCGCTCCACTGTGGTTGCCCAGTTCTGCTCCAGGTGGCGCACTGTCTCGCGACCCTTGTTCAGTTCCTCAACCTAGGACACAACTAGCGACTGAATCACTGGATTCTTACTGACCCCAGTTATCTTCTGGTTTAATGATTTCATTGTTCACTGATCCTTTTGTTGCCAAAGGGAATCATAGTTACCATAGTGACTATACTAATCCCATGTTTCAATAAGCACTCTGGTTTGTTTTTATACATTCTGACAGGTTAAACTGTAAGAAACATTATAATGTGAGAAAGGCATTTTTCTCACATTAGCCTGCTCGGTGGCCTTAATAGCAAAGAATACATACAGCCAACTTTCAGTCTGTATCTGTTTAAATCAAATGGATTTACCAAATTTTGGTCTCCCCTGTCAACTGCTTTATTATAACTCATTGTAGATAAGCTCCCAAGATCCCTATTTTGTATGGAACTGATGGTTAAGTTACTTAATCTAGCCACATACTACCTATAAATAAGAATGGCTCAGAATTAATACCACTTACTGGATGACAGAAAGCTACATGTGTCAATCTTATTTTATTTCAGAATTGAGACTACATGGGTAGTCTTAATTCCAGCATTCCACTGTACCTGTGAGCAGCGTTGTTGCTGTAGTCTAGCCAGTGCTGTGGCGGTGTCTCTGGCTAGCTGGGCCTCCTGCTCTGCCAGTCTGCCCTCCTGCTGCCTCATCCTCACTCTCTCCTCCGCTAGCGCTTCCTTCTCTCTATCCAACTCCTCCCGCTCTGCGTCAGTCTCCGCCTCCTCTCTCATCTGCTCCAAGTTCGTCTCCAGCTCCCGCACATAGATCTTGTCGGCCTGCAACTTCCAACGTTCGTCTTCGATGTCCTTGCGTCCCTGGTCCTGTTCTCGGAGAATCTCCCTCTCTGCGGTCTTGTACTCTGTGTACATGCTGCGCTCGCGTTGTTTGACATCGTCTTGGGCCTCTATCAGGCGTCGGCTCTGATCCACCAGGTGTTCTAAGGTGCTTCCTTTGAACTCACCGGCGAACTCTAGCACAGTGCGTGGGTCAGAGGCCAGTAATCCCAGGTGATCTAACTCATGCTCCAGTAATGATATTTCCTGAATAAACAACAGCAACAGGCACTTTTATAACAGTTGCTAAACAATGCCATGACTACATACAGTCCAGTCCTGACCTTTCTGTTCTAAGATTTCCCTCTATTGTAGGATTTAGTAATACCTTCACTACGAGACCACCTTTATTTTAAGACTATGTTTACTCGGCTCACTGGGTGGTCCTGCAATGTAGGGACCACTGTTCTATCTATTAGGATCAATTCTGACCCCCGACAAGATCGAGGCAGATAACACAGTTTGGCTATGTGTGAATGTTTGTGTAATGGTTTTCTGCCACATAAAACACTCATTTACATCTACCTATTAATAAGTGGAACACTGTACTCTGATTTAAAATCCTGTTTATACACACCGACAATTATACTCACAATGGTAGCATTTGGAAACTCGTTAACAGCCCACCCCCACCCCACCCCACTGAAAATCTCCCACTTTTTGTCTTGGCAGGTATCTTGAAGTTCATTCTGCCCAGTTTTTTCGTTACCATGGTTACCTTGTCCCTGGCATCCTCCAGTGTTTCCCTCCTCCTCTCAATATCCTGCTCCAGTTCCCTCAGGGCCTGTGCTTTCTCCGCGACGGCCGCCAGCGTTGCTGCATCCTGCCTCTGGCTCCCCTGGTACTCCAGCAGCTGTCGTTCAATGTCAATACTGCGCCGTTTGTATTTAGCGACTTCCTTCGCTGCTTGCCTTTGGGCCTGAGGTATCACAGAGGAGGATTTTACACCGATATACAAAGTCAGGTAATATATATGTGGAACGATGTGTAGATACATGTAATACTATGCTGCAGATATGGTTATATAACCCATGTTGTACCGGCCAGTAACTGTGATATACATGTACTGTAGAACACTGGGGGAGATTATATTGACCTGTGATTGAGGATATTGGAATGAACTGTGACTCAAACTCCCATTCCGTGTTTACACTCCAGACTCATATTGTACCACAAGATATAAACCACACACACACACACACTCAGGACTTGAGGCCTGCAGCTTCCAGAAAAATCTAGTTCAAAATTGATCTTAAAGTTAGCATACAAAGAGAATGGTTGCCAAGGTGATTACAGACTGGATTTAAGTTAACGTCTAGCTATAGACTTAAGATTTTTTAAGAAACCCAACTACCAATAGGAAAACAGTAATTGTCTAACTGAAAGTTAATTTTCATTCTTTCTGGATCCTATGTGTTTAGTACTACTGAGCACTAATGCCGACCTTTTCCGCTGCAGTACGGAGTGACTCGGTCTGTTTCTGCATCTTGTCCAGTAGCTGACGTTTCTCTGCCAGCGCCGCCTGCTGTCGTTCCTGCTCAGCGTGATGTGCAGCCTCGGTCTGGTGGAAACGCTCCTCCATCTCCTCTATCTGCTGTCTGGTAGACATAATACAGAGAGGATAGACAGAATACAGACAAGATAGGTACTGCTAATGCACTACAGACTTTTTGAAGGCCACCTATCACAAAAGGCCTTACTTTGTCACCAAGGTGGTCTTAAAACACAGAAACGCCAAGAGAAAGCAGACTCTTTGTTTAAACTTTGGTAACAACTGCCAATCACTTCCATATCTTTTCCATGTATCAAATAAGATTCAAAGTTTAAGCAAATTATGGTAACCATGGTAACCCAGCCCCGCACTTACCTTTTCTTTTCCAAAGCTTCCAGTTGTTCCTTGTGTTTCTGCTCCATCTCCCAGCTATAGGTAAAAAAGATACAGGCAAGATTCAGCGCACAACAAACCTTCTCTAATAAAACTGATGTACATTTACCCAGTCGTAACTGAAAGATTGTGCGCCATCTGTATTTGGGGACTATGCCAAAACTTACAGGATTCCTATTTTAAGGGTATTCTTGAGTTCAGGGACCTGTGTCAGAATGAAGGTAAGATTAACACCATATGTACAGTGTTGCAATGTACTGTATACACTAAGTCCAACGAAAAATACACCCAGTACGTGCAACGAAAAATACACCCAGAATGAGTGCAGTCAGTTGCCAGCGCCGGACATCTGTATGCCCCGGTTGCCCTGAAAAGACTTTACCCAAAACCTGATTGCTCTCATCTATCCACACAAAACCTACATTTGAACAGTAGATAAATGCCATCTCCTTCATATGGTATGGTACGGTCGGGTGGGTGGGGAAAATGGGGCATGGGGAAAGCAAATATTTCATTGGTGTCTGGTTTGCGGATAGGGGGGTAAAGGGTTACGGTATTGTGGGAAAAGCCCCGGATCAGAAGGCCCCAATTAATGTATATTTATGTGGTAATTACCATTTAATTAGCCATGTGTCATCATGTTGAGGCATATTCTAGTTCCACTATATACTAGTGGGCTAAACTTAATTCCACAATAAAACAAAGAAAAATCTTTGCTCAGGAGGCTCAAAACTGATATTTCTGGATTAATCTTTTCTAATAGTATGCGCTAATTAGCATATTAATTATGCAATGATCATTATAATGAGGCACATTCTTTATACTAGTGGACAACACCTAAATACCACAATACGATCAAGATCAAAAGAAAACTCTTTACAATGATGCACATTTGCCTGTAGCATTCACGCAATAATGCAAAAACTGTAATTACCACTACAAAGTCACTTGATCAGTCCAGGTGTCAATGTTACAGTATTGCTAGCAATGGCACCCACTTCCTCCAATGTAGAAAAGTACAAGACTTAGTAGAATATCACATATTTAAACAGTTACAGGGTTAGCACAGTTATGGAATACTGTGACAACACTTACCCTGCTGTAGCTGCACACAGGTTCTCCGTGGAGCGACATAGGTCAGACATCGACTGACTCAGCAGAGACACCCGACTCAGGTTGAGATTGGACTGCAGGAACAGAACACAGGGACAGTCTCACAAAATCATTAATCCAAAACTCATCCTAAGCATGGAGAAATAAATATATGATCACCAAGAAGGCTACAAACTAATTTTAAGACATAGAGTCAGTTTCATAAAAATATACAGTCCAAAATTCATCTGAAGCATGAAGAAGACAAATGCTGTCTAGGTGATTAATTGGAGTTAAGTTTGTCTCAAGACTTAAAGTTTTTTTAAGAAAAGCGGTACATGGTGTCTTTTCTGTTGGGATGCAGCAGTATATGATGAGATCTATCTATAACATACACTAGTCCCCCTCTAATAAGGCCACCCTTTTTACCAAGAAATTGTGGCCACATTAGAGAGGTGGCCTTTGGTGAAAGGGTAAAGTAAATGCATTGATAGTAGTAGCGGCAAAAATTGTGGCCACATTAGAGAGGGTGGCCTCTCTTAAGAGTGGCCACTAAGAGACAGACCACTGTATATTGTACACAAATATAACATTAATTTGTGTCAATGATGGTCTTCAATAGGATTTAAAAGAAATCTTTTATATTATTTTCTGGCTGAATTGGCACACTTAAAGAAAATAGAGAGATTATTTCAGTACAGAGTTCTACCCCCTGCAGTGTTGAGCCCAGTGTTGTTTACTCACCCCCTTGATCTCCTCTCTCAGTCTGGCAGCCTGGTCTGGGTGGTTGAACCGGAACATGTTGGTCTTACCCAGCAGGATCACAGCACCTAGAACATGATCCAGACAGGTCACATAGAATCCAGACATGCCACACAGAAATCCTGAATGAGACACCAAAATCCAGAATGTGACACAGAAATCCAGACTCTCACCCAGAAATTCAGACTCTCACCCAGAAATCCAGACTCTCACCCAGAAATCCAGACTCTCACCCAGAAATCCAGAAAGATCTCGAACACAGAAGAAGAGCCCATACAGTAGAATGGCATTGTAAGACCAGGCCAGTATTAAGGCCACTTATTGTTCGACCAAGAGTTGTTATAACTTTGGCTAAAAATATATTTCAGATGAAGAAACTACACCCGCCTGCCCGGTTTGCACAGAAAATGAATTGATTTACCTTGCGATACCAAACCCTTATGTGATACCATTTGTGTTCATTTCAGAGAACTATTCACTATGTAGATTTTCACCCTCAACCCATCCCTGTATTACCCCTCACAGACCTTGTGTAAGCAGAGCGGTCTCCGTGAGTTCATTCCCATTCAGCGTACACAGAGCGCCTGGCAGCGGCGTCAGTGTCACCTCACCGTCATTGTTGTCAATCAGGCAGTGTTCAGGCTCCACGTCCTCTCCCTGTAATACTGGGGACAGAAAACACACTGGTTACCATAGCAACAACACAGGCTGGGGACAGGAAACATACCGGTTACCATAGCAACAACACAGGCTGGGGACAGGAAACATACCAGTTACCATAGCAACAACACAGGCACTGCTACCTTTGCCCAGGAACAGGATGCATGAAACACATTAGTTCATGGTTACCAATAGCAACAACGAAAACATGGCAGCTGTTACTGTAGCTTGACAGCCAGACCTTGCAACATTTTAGTCATTTTCCTTTCAACACTATCTTTAAGGACTGCACATGTGATCATTATCTAACAACTTCCCATTTTCTACAGCATATTTTAAAATCTAGAACATTTATTCTGAGCATATGTTATTTTCACCCTTTTACTTAAACTTGTAATTCATTGAGACCCCCCCAGCCCCCTCCTCAAGTATGTTGTACCTATATCTTGCTTCTCCTCTGCTTCATCTGTTCCTATGCTGGTCGTTCCCTCCTGTAAATTCAATCAGGCATGGATTGTATAGCACTATGGCTTTATATAGAGTATACAGAGTACATAATAGCAATTACTTGACACCATATTACACACACTACATGTTCTATATTGCAATATCATAGTCCAGAACTTTAGTATACCAAGCCAGTATAACTCTGTACATGGTAACACACATGTAGCATAAAAGCAGTTTCAGGTGGAAAAATTCCAAACTTCTAACTATAACTGGACCTATTAAACCTGTAATTCATAATGCCTAACAGATAGTGACCAATCACTACTGCCTATAAAAAAGTAAACTTGGATCTTCTTAAGAAATTTTTTGATGCTGTTCGCTGCACCTCTAGTTTTAAGTCCTCACTGTTTCAGTTAGATCATTTTTGTATTGCATGTATTTGACAGGACTTACTATAAAGACCACATTTTACAGCTCTCCAGGAGTAGACTTTCCATGTTATTGAACTTGCATATACAGACCACCTGTGTATAAGGACCATTGTGTTGGTCTCTAGGGTGGTCTTTATATACAAATTTCACTGTATTTGCCAGGCCATACAGTACATCCCATAGAGTATATGAAAGTTTTGAAGTAATTTTAATAAGGTGTTAATCTAGTCAAAGCAATTGTGCTTCTCTTTTTTATTTTCTTCCAAGTGTATATATATCTATGTCATGTTTGTATTTTTATTGTAAATTGCCATTGTTAATTCAACCTTGTGGTTGCGAAGGCAAATAAATCTTATCTTATTACCTTGAGATGGTACAGCATAATACCAGTGCTGAGTATGTTGTCGTCTATCCCTATGAGGTGAGGAACGTCGGAATCCAGTACGACCCCCATCCCTTCCTTCCTCAGGGCCAGGGTATGCTCCTCCTGGTACAGACAGCAGGGGGGTAATGTTACCATGGCAGCGGGCACAGTGTGTACTTATCGACAGAAAATTTACGCAAACAATTAAAAGCTGCTACAGTAGAGCTCAGTATTGGTCAGAACTCAATTTTCACAAGCTTCCACAACATGATACTCGTATTCCAAAAGGGACAATTATACATGTAGTGCATTAAAATTTAAACTGACATAAGGTCTACTCGGTAATCTGATATTAAAAGTTAGGAAAAGGAAAGCAAAGTTAAGATGTATGTGCCTTGTTTAGTGTCATAAGCTCTGACTGCCACCCTTGACCAAGAGACCACCCTTGATTATAAGACTGCTTGATTTGGTCCCAAAGTCCTTTAGGGCAATATTCTGTGTTAACTTATCTTTATTTTAAGACCACCTGCAATATAAGACCACATTTTCTTGGAACCATGGGTGGTCTTAAAATAGAGGGACTACTGTAATCTTAAAAAGATGACTTGTGAAATAGAGCGACCCCTGTACAGTAGGTGTCCCTAGCCCTGTATACCAATGCCGTGACACTTACAGACAGTATGCTGGAGATCTCCTTCCATTTCTCTGTCCACTCCTCTGTCAGTACCTTCACCTGGAAACCACAGGATCACACTACTCAAACTGGATCACACGGTTAATACTGAATTGCTTGTATCAGTTGTGTACACTGTTTCAAAATTACTTGGTCAATAATTTTTGTATCACTCATTTCCTCAAAACACACAAAATGGAATCTTAGTCTGTAGAAAATACTAAAATATTAAGCAAACATCAACTTTTACCATTTTTAAAAGATGTAAATTATTCTCCTTCTTTGTATCAGTATTAAATTACTTATTGCGGAGCATGTGCTAACAGTTTTCAATAGATGACATAAAGCTAAGTATGCAGTGAATATTAAGAGTTTTTTTCTGTATTATATTGTAAGGAGGTATGGTTACAATAATTATAAAATTAATATTTGGCACTTTAAAAGTATACTTGCTCTTATAAAGTACATCAAACCACCTCAATACTGATCATGTACATGGTGTCCCACTTACCCTAGCCTCGTTTTCATGCAGTTTTTCCTGAACCTTGGGCGTAATTACTTTGTCCTGAAATACGAACAAAAAGGTTAGAGTATACCTACATCCTTGGCATATACATGTGGCCGGTCTCTACGACACCACCCCAGCATTATTAAGAGCAGTTACTGATCAACAAAAAGTCATGGACAGGTACTGACAGTTGCAGTGAACAGCTCCCAAGTACAGCTAAATGGAAAGTTATGCGTAATAATTTAGAGAACATTGTTCTTAAGAATTAACTCTCCCTCAGAATTACAAACAATCTGGTCTCGACCTTGGACATGCATAGTTTTCCACAGTTTGCCTGTACTTACGATGTTGCCGCCCAGTAGCGCCCTCAGCCTGGCGATCTCTGCCCTCAGTTCCCGGATCAACTTCACGTTAGGATCCTCATTGACCGTTGGCTTGTTGATGATGTTCTTGGCACGGTTAGCGTATCTCAGGGTGCTCATCGTCTCACCATAGTTACAGTCCGCAGGGGATATCGCTGTAAACGGTCAGACAAGGACATCAATACCAATACTATAGGGGAACTTTGCCTTAACACAACCCAGGGAATACAGTGGTCCCTGTCTTAAAGGAGACTGTCTAGAGCGGACACCCTCTAGGAAGGACACAAATTCTTGGCAACAAGTACCATGAATGCATGTAATGCTCCCTCTCACCAAAGGACACCTCTATAATAACGACAGAATTCTCTAGCAGAAGGGGTGACCTTGTTAGAGGGGGACTACTGTCTGAGTACCTAGAATTAAGACCACTTATTGGACCACAACAGTTACACAGCAGTGCCATATAGTTTCGATTTGATATATTCGTGCGAATTTATATATTCTTACCGTGAGGTTTCAAACCATAATTCTGCCGTGAGCTATGCTTCACAGGACCTTATGGCTTGAAACCGAATTAGGTAATGAATATTAAGACCATCTCAGAATAAGACCACTTGGGCCTCAATGGCGGGTGATCTTAATTCTGGCTTTCCAAGTGAAACTCTCTACTTAAACTGCATCAAAAATTCAGAAATTTTCAAAGAAAGGGGAGCTTCCTGTTTTTGCATTCTAAACTTCTGTTACTCAACTCTCTTACTACACATATAAAGAACATCATAACATTATTCATTGAGCAGATGCTTCACTGAAACACTAAAATTCCCATTTAAACTGAGACCTGGAACATTACAGATTATAATGTGTGGTCCCTCTCTTAAAGGACACTCTAGAGAGGGCACCCCTCTAAAGGCAACACAAATATTCTTGGCAACAATTACTATGTATGTATGTCATACTCCCTCTCACCTAAGTATACGTCTCTAATAAGGACAGAATTATTTGGCAGAAGGGGTGTCCTTATTAGAGGAGGACTACTGTGTACGGTGATCCTGAACACTGCTACCCTAACAACACTTCCATTATAATAGATGCCACCTGATATGGTCCCTCTATCTCCTTTCATACCCTCTCATTTCGGGACCTGGGAGTCATTTTAAACTAGACAGTCGGTTGCTGTGCAACGCGATGGGGCATCCCGGTTGGCCAAAAATACGCCCAGTTTAACTCTCCGGGAATGTATTTTTGAGCTACTTTTACTCAAAAAACGGCCATAACTCAGTGAAAATACACCATATTTGCATAAAATTTAAACCTGTTCGGAAGACTACCCGTAAGAAGTTTTCCTAAAATGCCAGGACAATGCAAGGTTTCCTTCGTTGTCTTTGACCTCTGAGAATGTATTTTTGAGCTATTTTTACTCAAAAGAGCCCATAACTCGGCAGAAAATTATTGCATCGGAAAAAAATTTAAATTTGTTCTGAAGACTACCTATAAGAAGCTTGTCCTAAAGTACCAGAGCAATGCAAGGTTTCCTTAATTGTGTTTGGACTCAAAGAAAGCATTTTTGAGCTATTTTTACTAAAAAAATGGCCATAATTCA
>JAAUYG010177980.1_pt1 | contig 13629 bp, 6 predicted proteins | sample 7278091 | NCBI WGS metagenome assembly JAAUYG01 (sample SAMN14350201, study PRJNA611818) | marine sediment metagenome | isolation source: surface marine sediment (0.6m) | place: French Polynesia: Moorea | collected 2018-08
ATGAGAAGTTGGTGTCTAGTACCTGAGGTAACATTTATAACTTTTCAAAACATTCTTGTGTACTGGGTCTTCAGTTCAAGCAGAGCGTCAAGGCCCCTGGGCCTCTTGTTGGTGTACTTACTCACAAATAGGACCACCTCAAAATTAAGACCATTTGAAGAGTCCTACGAGTGGTCTTAGTTTAGGAGGTGCACTGTATAAGATCTCTTCTTTTGGGTGGAGCTGGAGTAGGGTAGGTAGATCAAGACCTGGGCTGGACTTTCTCGAAAATACTTAACTTTTGACTTAAACATGTTAAATCTGCAATGTGAGCAGTGTCACTGGCTGATATAAGAATCTGACGTAAGTCAAAACTTAGAGCTAAGTATGTTCTAGACTTAAGCCAGATTCCAAGCCAGGTACATTGCTTAGATTGCTGACTTAGATTTAAGTATTTTTGAGAACTCCAGCCCTCTGCATGTCCAGAGAAATCCTAACTTCCATTGTCGTAACAGCTAGTCAGCACAGATTATAACTGTCCAGAGATGCTATTTTGTTGGGCTTTTTCCTCAAGTCATCTGAACATTTCAATGTTATCCAGGATCAACAATCTGTCTAATATGGCCCGATTTCCATTGTATTATAGCATTTTTGTCATCGGTACCAGCCATTTTGGAACAGTCTTATCTAGAGTTAATCATCAAGCATGAATTTGCAATTGTTCTTTTTGTAATAATAAAGGATATATTATATGACCTGCCTATAGCCTACATGTAATGTTATCAGGATGATTGGAAGCAGAAAAATATGGTTGTAGGTCTAAACCGATTTGGAGCAACACCCTCAAGCAATTGCTCAGAGCGTTATACCTCACGTCAACGTGATATGGTTCTAATTCACTACCTCAGGCACAACTGACAGCTTCTGAATTGGATGTGAATTTTGCATGATGCTCATTCTTTTTTCAGTCACATGAAACAATTGTCATGCAAATCACTTCACTGTTATCTCGACTGCCAGTGCACTGCCATTCATATGGGGTCTTTATCAAGAGCCTTTATTTTAACGATATAGGTTTCCTGCAACTCGCATGAATTTGTAAAAATAATAAGTCATATACATGTCATTTGTACCATGAGTTAAAGACCTTAGAGCAACATTTATACATGTATATATAGAGAGAGGGCGATATTTTCTTTAGACAAAATAATCCCGGGGTAATCATAGCTTAACAAATTAAAATCTATCTTAATTCATCTTTTACGTACTGCTTGTAAGTGCTACATGTAAATCATTCCTGAAAATTCATTAATGTTTGTGGGGATTAATGTCTGCATTTTTGAGATAAAACCATGTTCATGGGGATCATTATTTATGGTTAATAATTGGTTATAGCTCAGTCCTTGTTAATTTTCTAGGTGCATAAATTATATTCACTGGTATTTATTTTTGCGATTTAAAGGCAATCGTGAAATTTCGCAAAGAAGTTCCTCGTAGGCATCAATGAATTTCCAGTATACGACAATAAATCGGTACTGATCATGTAACTTTCTGTTTAACCAAAACCTGTTGGCAAGGATTATGTTGTTCAAACTTTCTCCAAATCTGTCAGCACCATTGACAAACAAAGTCGTGATTACAAAAAAAGTCCCACTGCTGCCTACCCTGGATTTCCACCCTTTTGACCATCCCTAAGCAGTTTCCTTTGTTGCTATGCCAACAGTGGCTTCTGGGGTTGAGGAATAAATCTTGGAATTCGGAGTTGGCGACGCCGCCCACATCCAATGCACCGCTGGCACCGATTTGCCCCAACCCTGCAGTTTGGATAATGCCCCGACCTTCCGCACACAGTTCCGAGCAATTTCCGAGGAAATAAAATATTACATTTCTTCCTTTAGACAATGATTCCTGCATCGGGCTTCTCGGGGCAGGATTGCCGTGGCAACCTCAGGGACAGCGTGGCATTGTGAACCAGTGAACCGTGCGGGCGGAATGGGATCCCTGGCCTCTCATATTGCTTTCCACGCAAAGTCTTTGACAAATGGGTATAACCCACTCCCACCGCGACCCAACCATTTTTGGCTGGGAGGCATATAGGGGGCTGAAACCAGCTTTAGGGGGATATATACATCGACTTATAATCCGATTGCGAGATTTGATTATCAAACTACTCCTAGAATGTAAATACCCGTCCAGTTTGATCAGCTATTGACCGGGTCTTTTAAAGAAAGCCCGGCCGCTTTAATTTCCCACAGGAACATCTGATATTGATAATAGGAAGTTGGCTCTTTTCTCATCCCTCTACTTGGTGTTAAATGATTTACGGGGGTGGTTTGTAGTCTGTGTGTGCATGGGGTGGGCCGTAGGGGCAATCAGAGAGCAATACAGTAGTCCCCCCTCTAATAAGGCCATTCTACATGTTTTATTTACCGGGTACCAAGACATTGTGTCCACAGTAGAGAGATGGCCTTTGGCGAGAGGGACAAGTAAATGTATTCATAGTAGCAGCGGCAAATTGTTTCAACCACCTCTGTTGAGAGGGGTGACTAAGAGAGAGACCATTGTATGCCTTTATCTAGGGCTCCACATGGGTAAAAAACGAAGTGCGACACTTTAAAAGTTGTAGAAATCTGAAGTGGGTTTTTATAAAAACTGTAGAAAGTGACATCAAGGTCTTATAAAAAGTGACATGGGGACATAGGGAAAAAATAAAAAGTGACGTGTGACATAGCATAAATTGTTTGGACCCATGTGGAGCCCTTTATCTCGTTACACTGTGCTAGTTGTGTTTAAATTAGAAATTACATCAAAACCCATGCCAATGTAATCCTGACACTGATTCACACCACGATCCTTCATACATAACTGTCCCTATATATTCTAAGACCACTGACAGGACCATGAAACATTTTATTCTGAAATAGTGAGCCAGTTTCCACTCCACCTACTCAGATATTGCTCTTTCTACTCGGATATCTAGTCACTACACAAAAAAGTTAAGGATATTAAATATCCTTAACTTTTTTTGTGTAGTGTATATTATTCTACCTACAGGTACTCAAATAACAGATATTGCTTCACTTTTTCAATTAACATTCGTACATAACCATGAGCATAGGAACTGTTGTATAAGTAGAGAAAATATTCACAAATTTACTAGAAATAGAAAGCAGTGACTCGGTACATACATATAAAGAAACAAAAACAGATATAGGGTCTGAATCCATCAAAATCACTGGTGCCGCTCTATGTAATTCATTATCGCTACCGGCACATACTAAGGATAGTAAAAGTGTTAAATCGTTTAAAAAAACTTGTATAGGAAACTTTCTTTAAAAAAATATTAATTTAAAGAAGTTGATGTTGCTTTCTTCATGAGACAATAAGCGGAATTTCAATACTTGTAATTTATTTTTAAGGCATCCATCTAACGTCAGACAATCGTTCTATCTGTATGACACGACAGACACTTTCAAGTTAAAAGCATCTCGATGTAAACTTGTATTGTGAATAATATGTTGAAAGTATGAATTTCTATCTATCTACTTTCTATCTATCTACTCTTGTGTGCCGTGGCATCTCATGCAGGCCTTCCTTTCTTCTTTCTTCTGTCCTGAGTAGTGTCTCATGGGATGGTGACCTCTAACTGTCCACTGTCCAGGCACTGGGAACATACTGTATGCAAGTTTGGTTGTAGATGTACTGAGATATATGTAGTAGTAGCACGCGGCCGAAGCCCAACTGGCATAATCATGATAATGGAATAATATCCATGTCTCCTCGTCTCCGGAGACCAGGACGGCACCTGATCCTGGCAAGCGGTTAGCTGGTCGAGGCTCCAGGTTCATCTGTTGGTGGCCAGGGGGCAGCAGTGGTCGCGGTTTAGCTGTCCTGAGCAGAATATTAAAACACTAGGTCAAGTGAACATGGTGAACATGGTGATGCCAGTACATCGCACGCATAGGGAGTTATTGGTGGATAAATCAGGAGTAAAAAATAAATGAAACCAAGCATCATGATGAACTTGATATCTTGAGTATTCAGGTGTATATATGCAGAGACACATATATGAATCATAGGAAAGATTTGATGGGGCACGAAAGATTGAAGGAAACAATGAGATTGAACAGCAAAAAATTAGATTTGGGATATATGTATTCCTAGATAAGCTCTATTCAGCATGTTCATTCCCCCCAGGATTCGTGATCGTGGAATTTAGCACGAGATTTCAACTTAAGTGCAGAATTGCCTGATTTAGTGTGAAAAATTATGGAAAAGGCCAGGTTCCATTTTTGGAGCTCCGTATTTCCATTTTTGAGTGCAGAATTTTCTTTTCCTGAGCGCACAAGTTTTTTCTGAGCGCAGAATTCTGTGCGGTCTGTTTCGAGCGCCATTGCAGTTTTCGAATACAAAATTTGTATTCTCTGAGTGCAGAATTTCCATTTTCCAGATTTTCAATATTTTTGCGCATGCAGAATTTGCTTTTCCTGAGCTTGGAATTTTCATTTTCTGAGTGCGGAATTATGGAGGGTCTGCTTATAATTGCACAGCATCATTGGAAATCTGAAATGGTTCAGGAATACAATGGTTCTGGTTGAATGGTCCTTGCAGTTGATGTATATATACACGATATAGCGTATCATTGAAGGATTGGAATATTGCTGAAAGTCTTATAGAATGAGTATAGTACATGTAGTTATTTTGCTCTGTTCAAGATTCATGGCTACAGTGGTCTCTTTATACAGAATATAGAGCGCCATTGAAAATATGGTCTTTAATATATGGCAGGCGGCATTGAAATATTAATTTTCAATAGCACACAAAAAAAATGTACTTTGGGGCCAAATTCAGTGGTCTTATAATCAAGGTAGTCTTGTAAGTTCATTAATGTTCGCTGGGATTAATGTTTGCGTTTTTGAAACAAAACCATGTTTGCAGGGATTGATATTTGCTGTTAGCTCAGGTCTTGTTAAGTATCTGGATAAATGAATTACATTTGTGGGTATTTATCATTGATCATTTGGTGATTTAAAGGTTGCCTCAAAAATCATGAAAATTGCCAAATAAATACCCCAGAAACATGAATAAATTTATACAGTAAACGCTTATAAAATCATGACAGGGTCCACTGTATTCCTTGCAAAACACAGACGTCTGGCTCAAGGTGACAGCTGAATCTATCATCCTCATTTAATGGTTGTCGGCGAAATGAATTTCTGCCTGACGGCTTGAGATTCGAGTTTTCTTATAAGGGCTATCGTCCACCCCATCATCAGTGCCTGAATAACGAGATTGTCACAGAGAAAATGATGGGTCCATTTACCAGTTAACAAAGGAAATGATTCCCGAATGGACTCCGTAATCCCCCCTGATGGCGATCGGCCAGCATATGCAGGGACTGGGTCCCGAATTGCTTAAATACAGCAGAGTGCATGGTCAGCTGCTGGGCGTCTAGCGTTTGTTCCCAGGTCGTGTATTTGCATTCCATATTGTCGTTGGAAGGGGGTTGTAATTGGAGAATTGACCCTTTGCTGTCCACTGCGTACATGCATGGAATAGCCAACAATCTGTGCTTGTCACCGCGGCAGCAGTTGTCATGTGACGGACGTGACGCGATGTCTGATATAGCTCTATGTTATATTCATGAGGTTCAATTGCCTGTGTTTCATATGACATGAGAGACCACATTGGGTAATAAGTCCGAAAATTTGTACCGCTTTAAAACACATCCAGGTCTGGGTCCCTCTCACCAATGACCACCTGTCTAATCATGCCAATACAAGAAAATTTTCTTAAATTGACCCTATTATAGAGAGGCTGTCAGGGTGCACAGTGCAGTGTGTTGAGAAATAATAGAAAATGATTGGGGGGGGATGAATCGGGCTTATAGTCAGCTTTCAACCACTCATGGTCATATCACCGACTGCAAGTTGGAGTCGATCTTGAATGCAGGTGTATGCGTGTGGGTTAATGTGGACCTGTCTTGTTTGGGTCGAACAATCTACACCCGACAGGTTTGGGTGCCAAGCCACCGATTCAATTCCACCACAGGTGAGCAGAAAGGAATCACTCAGATCATTTATACTGACCCCGATCTGCGCAGTCGGTTGCCTAACTCATTAATGCCAAGCGCCAAGCTGAGAAGCGCAAACCTCCCAGTTTTTACGTCTTTGGTGCGACGCGGTCGGGCATCGAACCCCGGCCTCCCGCACCCCGAACGGACACTCTAACCACTAGGCTACGCGGGAAACAGATTGTCCCTGTGAAAAACAGCACCATGCTGTGTAAATAATACCAAACCTGCTGTAAAGACTACATGTATAGAGACCACCTGCTTGTAATAAAAACCACATTTTACAGGTCCCCAGGTGTATACTTTCCATGCTATTGAACCTACATATAAAGACCACTTATGTATAAGACCCACAATTTGTTGGTAGACTTTATATACAAGGTCCACTGTATAAATGTATTTGTAATGGATATAGTTAATGTTACATGTCTACACATGTGCGTCAAATATACTAGGGCAGCGCAGGGATTCGTCATGCCGCTCTTAGGCGACTTTAACAATACCTGAATACAAGGTTGTTGAATGGTGAGGCACACAGCAGGTTTTAAATATTTCATCCTGTGATAAGCCCGATAATTGAAACCTCTAAATTCTTATTATACCACACTCTCAATACATGCAGTTGTTTTTTCTTCTATGAACGCCTGCCATTAGCATGATTAGCAGAGCACGGATGATTATTTATGCCTAATGTTGATCATCCTGTGTCAGTATAGCCAGAATATCTGGGGTCACTAAAATGGAAATCCATCTAGAACGACCTTTGTAGCACGACTCTTCCACTGGTAAAGGTTACAATATCATGAATATCATGATCTACTCCAGACACTGGAGTCTTATTTATACCCATGTGAATGTTGTAATGTGTTTTAATTTGTGAGCTGGTCTTTTTTTCTGAGACTACTCAAAACATTTGTAGTCTGGGTACTGCAGGGAAGTGGTCTTTATTCTGAGGTGGTCTTAATTCTGAGGTTCTACTGTATTTAAAATAGCTCCTCCCTCCTTCTCCCACTGAGACTCAATCTACCAATCTTGGGCAACTGGGAGCAACTGAAATTTTTAAAGCTTCCGCCAAAAACTGCATGGGATTGTGTATACATGTACTACCGGTATCAACAGTTATAATGCAGCAGTTGCATTACTATATGATGTGCTGGCTTATTGTTCTTCTGGAAACACTAATGGTTAAAAATTCATGGGGTTATCAGCAGTGGTAAAGTCAGTGCTGCTACAGAATGGTATTCAACCCCAAACAGCATCCCAAATGTGTTCCGCATCAGTCTGCGGGTATAAACTGGACATTTCAAAAGCACCGGATGCGCCTCGGCTAATGTCAATTTTTATGTCTGGTAACCATGGTTACTAGCAGCCGTTGGGATTGTCGAGACCGTCTCGGTTTTCTAAAGAAAGAGAGACTAAGTCTTGAGTTGAGAGTTGCGTGTAATGGCATGCGGCCAGTGTGGCATTATAGGAAGTGTAAGCCAGCTGTCACAAAAGTCAGGTCAATTCTTACGGCTTCGTGTCACGTCTTATTACAGGCGCATTGCGATATACCGGGTATATGGATTGAGGATCGTAGAGATAGTTGAAAGGTTGTTCTGTAACTCTTCCAAATCCTAACAGGACAAATCAATTTATAAAGCCTGTCTTTCACAGCAAAGGCTGATTCATCTTTTATGGCGAAATTAATTGAGACGACTCCAGAAATTGCTATGTTAGTTCAGAATTAAGGCTATCTCAGAATTTAAAGACCACCTTGGAATATTAAGACCATGGATGGTCATCATTCCAAAGTGGTCTTTAAATTCTTCAGGGTTTCACTAATACAGAGGGATCAGAATTTAAGTTCTCTGAATTCTTGTTCCACTGTATCAGCGAAACCCTGCAATTTGTGTGCTCTGTCACTGGGAAGCCACGATGGGCAGGGTTCAAAAAAATACTTTTTTCTAAAGTTTTGTCGTAAGTTGTCAAAATTGTCACATTCCTCCGTTTGGGTGACGTAAATTGAAAACCTTTCTTTAAATTCGTAGCCAATCGCATTCCTGAGAGTGGTGACTTAATTAAATCAAAAATTGTCAAATTCAAAGTCAAATTCGTAAGCAATTGCTTTTCTCGGATTGATGGTGCAAGTCAAGATCTTGACTTAAATATTTTCGAGATTACTCGGGTCCAGTTGTAGAGGTCTCCAGTACTCGTCCTGCTCTGACACCAGAGGCAGGGAAGTGAGGGATTAAACCCTACCCGAGTGGACAGAGTGGACCTCTTCACTGGAGGACTCTGTCACACTGGACACAGTGTCTAGGACAGGGACAGACGGAGTGGAGGGAGACAAGGGGTTGGAGACACTTGAAGGGCAGCCCCAGTCCTCCTCTCTCCGTCATGCCTCTAGCGACTGCTCTGTCAGTATCCAGCCACAACAGGAGAATAATGCAACAGCACAGTTCATACAGGAAAAATGATTAGACTGCGTTCAGTACACAGTTGACTTCCTGTCTGGTGAATTGCCAAGAAACTGTGGCCACATTAGAAAGGTACGTGGCTTTTGGCGAGAGGGATCAAACACTAAATTCATAGTAAGTGAGAATGATTCTGTGGCACATTTAAGGAAGGGTGGCCTTTGTTGAGAGTGGCCATTATAGAGAGGGACCTGTATGGTGTCCAGAATACAAACAATTCTTTTGGAAGTTTTGATTCCTGTCAATCTTTCTTTTTATTCGTAAGTTTTTGTCAGTTAAGTTTGACTTCTTTGAAGGTTTGCATCAAAACCGATCTGAGTTAAAATGGTCACTAACGTGGAAGCAATTAGGCTTATTCCCAAAAATTATACACGATGCTGACAACATACAACATACATATGTAGTATGTACATGAAGACTAAGAAAAGATTTCAGTGGCCACCCGGATGCCTTCTTCAGCACTGTCGGTCTCAAGTCACGTGACTTGCCAGTTAACGTCTGGTCTGGTCATGTGACTACAGTCCCATGCCAGAAAAAATTTTCTGAGTGGCCTTAATGTTCTTTGGAGTCATTGAGTGAGCTCTGTCAGTATTGTAACTTGCCAGATGGCATCTGGTCATGTGACTGAAGAAACTTCGGATGGATAGATCGCCGGTGAACATGTGCTGACCCTTACTATAGGTCTGTAGTTGAGACTTTAATAGGGGTTTCCTTCAGTATACATGTATGGTTGGATACCTCTCCCCCCCTCCCCAAACACATACACATGTATACAAATGGAACCACATGGCGTTCTTGACTAACATAGGGTCTAATTCCTCATATTCCTCTTCTGTGAAGGACTCCCTGAGACAGCAGACGATGGCAAACTGGAGAAGAGCTGCGATTGTGTTCAGCAGTTTTATGTATATAGATGGAAACTCACGTTGACACCAGCGTACATCGAGCGAAATTTTGAGCTTTCGACCCGGCTCTACGGGTCTTCTTCAGAAAACTGAGGTTTCCGCGGTTTATGTAATTTGTTGTTCCTGATTCACCCATTCCTTGTCTATAATGTACATGTATCTGACACAAAATGGGAAAAGTCAGATGTTTTCACGCCCTGTCCAAGGCCGTGAAATATGGAAATACTGCAGTTCACCATTTATAGTCATTATTCCTTGCCAAAAAATGCTACATTGGCTTAAAATAATATCAGTGTTACATGACTGAATAGACAGGTTGATAAGCGCTTACCATCCGAGAACTACGTAAGGATTTTCCATCCTGTTTAGGCTTTTTAGGTGTCCAGCATGATTGGATACCTCTGAATATTATTTTGTTAAATCCTTTCGAAAATTGACAGCAAGGCATCAGGTCTGATTATGTCAAGAACTCGGTTTTGTAAAGCTGCTGTCAAATGTTTGTTGAGTCCTATTTAACCTCCTGTCCGGTTCTCCACTATTGTGCAGTTCTGTGAAGCTTCTCATGTCGGGGAAAAAAGTACGTACTCGAAACGGCGGAGTATTTGTGCCATCATGGGAATCCCGTCGGCATTATTGGGGGATGGGGGGTGGGGGGTGGGGGAGGATGGAGGGCCACCTCACCATGCAGCGGCAGACGCCATGTCGATTTCTCGGAGGAACTGCGAAGATTACTTGCCTGCATCGCATTGATAATGACACAGGATTGAGGTTATGATTGAATTCCCACGTGCTGGGTGGGTGGTCAGGTCAATCCTGGACAGACACAGGCCAATATAGAGAATAATCTTTTTAGAAGGAACGTCAAGTAATAATCTGGCCAGGCTCGTTGATATACATACTTTTTTTATTATATGATTATTGTTATTGTTCTGCATTTATATGCACCATTTTTCTCGAATGAGTCAAAGGTGCTACATGTCTATAACCTATGAACCATATGTACCATATATGGGTATGCTAAAATCTTAATCCTTTCAGACATTTGTCCATACATGACCTGTATTCCTGAAGGATTTTTCACAAAATAATAGCGAAAGGGTTAATAGATGTACAGTGAAACCTGTCTTGACTCTATAGACACCACTGCAACATGTGCAATGAGAGAACCGTAAGACATGTAATCGAGCATGTCGCCAAGCAAAGACAAGGCACTTGTTTTTGGAATTTACTGGCAAATAGGGTGGTCTACTGGCAAACAGGGTGGTTTACTGGCAAATAGGGTGGTCTACTGGCAAACAGGGTGGTTTACTGGCAAATGGTGGTTTACTGGCAAACAGGGTGGTTTACTGGCAAAAGGGTGGTTTACTGGCAAACAGGGTGGTTTACTGGCAAACAAGGTGGTTTACTGGCAAATAGGGTGGTTTACTGGCAAACTACTGGCAAATAGGCTGGTTTACTGGCAAACAGGGTAGTTTACTGGCAAACAGGGTGGTTTACTGGCAAACGGTGGTTTATGGGCAAACGGGTGGTTTACTAGCAAACGGTGGTTTGCGAGCAAATAGGGTGGTTTACTGGCAAACAGGGTGGTTTACTAGCAAATAGGGTGGTTTACTGGAAAACAGGGTGGTTTACTGGCAAACAGGGTGGTTTATGGGCAAATAGGGTGGTTTACTGGCAAACAAGATGGTTTACCTGCAAATAGGGTGGTTTACTTTATCAACATGATTAACACCTGCTGGAATTCGGACCATGCATATACCCATGATGAACATGTACAGTATAATTCTATCATGGTCACCGCATTTTGAGACCACCCAATCAGACAGAAAAAAATATGGTCTTAACTTGATGGTGGTCTTAAAATGGAATATTGAAAATATAAGAGTGGCATCACTGATGGAAGGTCTTAAAATAGAGGGACATCTTAACTGGAGGGGTATAAAGTGCAGGGATCATTGGACACTCCTTGGACTTGTTCAGCTTTTTCTGGTATGTTAAGCCGAGTTACTATGGTTACACGACAGCTCTACTTGCTAGACTTCCCCACTAAAGTTATTCTAGATCATTCTGGTGTATTTTGACATGCTTCTTGATGTGCATGCAGAAGAACTAGTGCTATTGCCAAAGATTACAACGCAATATTCACATACACATGTATACAGTGGTCCCTCTCTTAAAGGACACTATTGCCGAAGGGCACCTTTCTAATATTGGGACAGAATTGTGTGGCAGCAAGTAGTATGAATGGCTTTAATCCTCGCTCCCACCAGCGGACACCTCTCCAATGGGGACAGATTTATTTGGCAAAGGGGTGTCCGTATTAGAGCGGGACTACTGCAGATCTATATTTGTTAATAATACAGTGGAACCACGGATTTAAGGCAACATGCTACAAAGTGGTTTTAATTCTGAAATGGTCTTAATTGTGAAGCCACTTAGTGTGTAGCTTTTGGTCCTCCAGTAAGCATGACAAGTGCTCTTAATTCTGGGGTGGTCTTATTTCCGGGGGTTAAAACGTCTTAATTGTGAGCTCCCAGTGTATCTGCGCCTGCAAAGCAACATTTTATTATGGGAGCATGGTTGAAATCATTTCTTAATTAAAAATCTTATACTATTCCATACATGTATTATCTGATACATGTATATAATACATGTATTATGGTTAAACTCCCTTATTTCATGTATTTCGGAATGACATTTGCCAATTTTGATGGTCATTATCACTACTATCTTGACCCAGTAAACGGCTCAGCTCGAACCAAGCACATCTTGACATTTCCTTGACATGTAATCATGCTGGCTGGAACCTTTATCCAGCTTTGGTAGTAGAGTTGTGTGCCAAGCTGTTTTATAGAGCAACTATGTCTAAAGCCGCTTACCGCGACAGTAGATAATCAATAGACCTCCATCCGAACCCTCTTAGAAAAACAGCTCCAAAGAAAAGCCATGAAACGGGAAGCTGCCACAATTTTAGGGCGAAATTGACCTTCCACGACCCGGCCTGACTTATATTTATAGCCGCCGGGTCTTGCAGTTTCTAAAGATTTACGATCAATGAAAATCACGAGGGAGACATGGTTCAGCGGGAGATAAAAAGCTGCCACTACCAATTTTTGCTCTTCAAGCAGGCCCCTTTACTTGAATGAGAAAATGCATTTGGGCTCATCAAGGTTCATTTTCTTTGAGTCCATATCCCCTTCCCTATATTGTCCTTGGATGTCCATAAGGACACAATGGCGAGCTAGCTTTTCCCTCTCTCTACCTCTCTGGCTGTCTCACGGCCATGTTTGTTAGCCCATGGAATTATGGGATTGTTATCCCATGGAATTATGGGATTAGTGTCACTTTTACAGGCGCCACTGTCTGCCTTGGAAAATTTTGAATGATGTATAAGCAGGAAGCTAATCTTTTTCCCAGAATGCACTGCTCTCCTATCCCATAATGCCTGCATAGTTGCACACGTGCCCTATGTACGTTTTTTTTTCCCAGTCAGTTGGAATGGCATTTGAAATGAATAAAATACTTCCTGCTTAACCTGTGGATTAGTTGTCCCAACCTTTATCATATATGGAAGCACTTTAGTGGAGCACTGGTTCACTTGCCCTAGGGAAAAGTGTTGAGTTTTTTTGAAAACACAAAAGGTTGTTTATGCTACACACAATGTACCTCGAGTGTGTCACGCCCTATTTACCCAAAAGTGTATATTTTTTGCCAGAAATGAGCAATTTACTTCAGTGGAGAAGTTCCTCTAGGTAATATATATCATTTACAAAATTTCTCCTAAAAAATCAAACTCATTGGTACTATAAAACGCGTCCAAATGTGAAGTTTTCTATTCGTAAGTCGTAGAAATACATGCAATCAAAATAAGAAAACAGAAGTTATGTCTCAGACTATATGGGCAGCGCAATTTTTGTGGTTCAAAGAATATGGCTGCATTTAGCATTTAACAACTGAGGTTTGATTTGTTTGATATTGTCTGAGATTCGGCAAATAAGTGGTAGTGTCCTTAATATAAACCAATCAATTACTTTACGTTGAGATACATACATACATACCATCGGGTGGGGGGAGGGGGGGGGGGCGATGACTGCGTGTGGGTTCGGGGGGTGGTGGGACAGGTTCGTGTGAGGGTTGCTGAGGGAATTACTCGGGGGAATGTGTAGGGGGAGGTGAGTTATAGAGATAAAGATTATTTTGGGTGTAGATTCTGGGG
>JAAUYG010288017.1_pt1 | contig 13628 bp, 19 predicted proteins | sample 7278091 | NCBI WGS metagenome assembly JAAUYG01 (sample SAMN14350201, study PRJNA611818) | marine sediment metagenome | isolation source: surface marine sediment (0.6m) | place: French Polynesia: Moorea | collected 2018-08
CCAAAAGAGACACCACCCTCTCCCAGCGGGAAGATCTAACAACACCACGGCACCAGGCGGCTCAACCACCAACACACACAACGTGGCAAGAAAACCTGACCAGGAGATATTTTTATCACCTGGCTGCACGCAAGGCCGGCAAGTGTCAAAACAATTTTTTTTCTCTTTGCCAATCTTTTTCTTTTGAATTTTTTTCGATTGAAAGTTTTTTCTGTAGAGGGTCTGGTCGTGGATGGGATAGGGAACACGATTTGTATTGCAATGAAATTTACGAGCTGCACTGATGTGGACAAGCCAAAAAGGCATTTGAGGAAACAATGAGGTTTATGTTCGTGCGCACGTTTGTGTGACTGCTGCTCAAACTGCCTGTTGTTTTACCGCGTCTGGGGCGGCGTGGGCCGAGGTGACGCGCCCGTCGGCGCTCGCGACGAAGAACGGGCCCATGTTGGCGTGCAGCGGGCAGAAGATAACGCGGTTATTCTGCGCCGCCTGCAGGCACTGCTCCACCAGGTAACAGTAGATCCGGTCAGTGACGCCCGCAGCGTCTGAGGAGTCGGCGTCGTCCGAGGTGCCATCATCGCAATCTGACCTGCAAAAGAAGCCGGCACTCAGTGGTCGGGTGGGCGGGGCTGGAATGGGCCGGTGTAACGTACGGGGAAGACTGCCGTCACCCACGGGTACCAATTACTGCCACGGGCCTGTGGGTGAAAGATGTGTTGCCTCCCCACGAACGGTACACCGGGAGAGGGCTGGGGGCAGGATGGGCAGAGGCCGGGAAACTTTGGTCGCAGCGCCAGTGTCAGGACACTCGGAAGAAGTTTGCTGCATTTTCCTGACTGGTGTTTACAACATGCGAATTTTGTCAAAGGCAGTGTGCTTTCTTGAGTCTACTCTTCAAATTTACCACCCACAAAGACGTTTTCTGCTCAAGAAAAATGCCAACAAACTCCATTTTCCGTAACGTGATGCCTGAAAACGAAAAGAAACTTATGAATGAATGGGTCCATGCTGAGTGCTATGTTCAGCTCGGAAGTGAAAAGATGAAGTGGGTGAAAAGCAAAGAAATCATTAGTCCAAGCTGCATTCCATAGCGTTTGGGGTTTGGGGCAGTTCAGTGGAAAGACGCTCCAAACCTTTAGAAATCAGCGAAAGCCAACAACAACCTGCGCGTGAAAGCTTGATGAACGTTACGGTTCCTGAAATTGACATTTGTCACAGACCCGGTTCTAACGTACAGTTCACCTTCATATTCACGCGTAGGCCGAGGGTCCCCGTTTCCGTCACACACACAAAAAGAAACCACATGCATTCCCCAAAACCCACACGCGGGACAAGAGATGTTACATGTTAAAACATTCAAGCGTTCAAGAAGCCCCGTCAGCCAATCAAACTGGGGGAAGGGTCATCTGCAAGCGGGCGTCTACACAGATGTCGCCTTTGCGTATGTGTGTTGCACAAATGTGCGGTGCGCGTCCTACCACATCCGGTGCCACCTGCACCACGGGCGCAGCGACAGAACCGGGAACCTGGTTCCCACCGGATCCGGATTTTGAATGGTTCCCACCCGGACGCTGGTTGTGATGTCGAGGACAGCGCAGCTTCCACTGGTTGTGCAAATCAGCTGACGTAATGCACTCCTCGACTGTGAAAGTAAAGACTACGTTCCTGAAAACAAAACGGCATTCCCATTACCATAACGTCACACACTGACACGATGACATCAAGCATTCTGCACTCAAAGTTTAGATAGTTTTTCTTTTCGCTGCTGCGTAGCATCCCTTCAAAATAACACAATTCCAGACCAACATTCCAGATCAATCATCAATGTGTGAAAGAATCATTTTCACACCATAAAGAAGCATCTTTCAAAATGCAGGGTTAAACACAGCGCATCAATTGCCTCCCACAGGGGGCCTTACCTGAAACAGACAAACGGGCAAAAAAACAGCATGTTCCTTTTTTCAAACGAAATGAACTGCTGGAAAGCAACTGTTTTTGACAACTTTTGGAGAAAAAAAACCATTTAGACGTGGTCCTTTTTTGCGTTTTTTTCCGAAATTGCTGCCACTACACTGACCAAAGTCGCGGAGAGAAGGTGGTTAAGGAGACGCACAACCGCAAAATCTTCACAAATTAAATTCTATCTCTGTATCAAACAGGTGTTTGTGTGCTTTTCTAATCTAACAGATCAAACAAAACACCAGACAAGTTCGCCTAGTCAGCGCAAAGGCTGCACCATCACCTGCCCCCGTCATGTGATCAGCCAAACATTGTGGACCCCTGGCAACACGTGGGGGGAGGGCAATCTGTGGGTGGGGGATGCTTTCTTTCTGATCGTACTGATGTCCAAACACCAAACACTGCCTCCTTGGGATGTGACCACGACACGTACATGACTCCTAGACAGACCGCTTCGTTTTCAGCCGAGCGGCCTAAAAACTTCAACAACTTAAGTTTGGGAAATTACACCAATGGGACATTCATTCTCTTGTCAAACAACAACGATGAATATTAGGTAGTGCTGCCGACGTTTGAAACTGATGCTCAGATGCCTCATACACTCTGTTCACTTGGTCGTACCGTAATCCAAGTATAAGGCGCACTTTTTGGGCCAAAATTTGAGCATCAAAAGAGGGGGTGCGCCTTTAACTTGGGTATGAGGTTTCATTCGGAATCCAGCCAAGTATTGTTTGGTTGCATGAGTTGTACAAGTGTGTAGGAGTCTGGTACAATCAAACTGGTTTCCTCATTGTCAATTTGACTGAATATTTCTTAGTTTAGAATTACTTTTGAAGGAAAAAGTGACCATGATAAAAATCATTGTCATGAGATTGATAAGTTTTGATACAAAAATGATTTTTTTATGAAGTCCAAAGTAGGGGTGTGCCTTATACATGGGTATGTCAAAACCTACCAAATTTCAGGCTCAAAATTTGGGGTGCGCCTTACACAGGTGAGTCTTATACTTGGGTGATTACGGTAATTTGCAGCTACTTTTTACTCTTCGGCTTGGCACTTCCAAAAAAATGCAAACAAAGGAAGGGAACAGAACAAAGTGCAGAGATAAGGTGCAGTGCTACTGATATCCTACCGCTCAAACCTTGGTAAGAGTCCTGCTGTGGCCTCGGCAGCGCGGTTATACACAGACCCGACCGTCTCCATCACAGCCGAAAACTGCAAAGATCAACACACACAGTGTGGGATACACGAAAGGATGCGATGATAGGAAAACCCAGTTGCTTGTTGCTAAATTCACGAAGGGCATCCAATTGGACGATGTAACCCATCAATCTTACGTTTGTATTGCACCCTGTTGTTTGAAGCCAGAATTCAGAAAGTTGGGGGGGGGGTATTCGCTCCTGACCTTTCTGCCACTGGAGTACACCATGCTCTCCATCCACTCCCTGGTGACGGCAGCTGGGGCGGATCCGGTCTGGAAGTCCGGCAGGCTGAGATCCTCACTGTTCTCCAGGACATCAACACTCATCGCCTGCCCAGTCACGTTCACTTCCAGCTTCTGCTGCTGCTGTTGTTGTTGCTGTCGGGCCGCCCGCGAAGAACCGCCAATGAGGATTGGTGCCGTTATCGTCGGGTTTCTACAACACGCAAGTGAAAATCAATCCAGCACCCATCCACTTCAATTCCTGCTCTTGCTTCTAGTTTTGTCTAAAAATTTGCCCGTGTTCCATCTTGACTGGCAGACTCTCTCCACCCACAAAGACACCAGCCCTGCCCTTCTTGTTGTCCACATTCCCAACTCATTCCTTCACGAAGAATGCTTGTCAGCTCGCTGGGACTGGGACTGGGACTGCCAGTGTCATGCATTCAACACATGGGATGAAGGAAAGGACGCTCCCTCCCGCACACATACACACTCACCCCTCACTGGGGCTCAGGTCCACCACGGCCCAGGCGTCGCGACTCATGGCGGCTTTGTTCTGCACTTCTTGCTGAATCAGCAGACACTTGTTGCACGGCACGATTCTCGTGATGAGGTACATCCCACGAGAGTTCTGAACGAACCGGGCGCCCAGGTCCGGGTACCAGTCCTCCAGCAGCGTGTCCACGTGATCCACCATCTTCGCCATCAAACTCGCCGTCACCTGAAACATGGAGAAGTTATATTCTCGTCAGGACGCACAAGTCTGCTAACTTGCGCTCGTCACCCTTCACAGTCTTGTCACGCTCAGCAACAAGAGCAATGCGTATGTTTTGAACATTATCCAACCAATAGTTAGAGAAGAGTGCATCAAATATCAATGAAGCCCTCGTTCTTGCGGATGAAACTCAATTCTCCGTTGGTTTTCAGGTCATTCGAGCTCACAATGTGATCATGCTTTTTTTGACGAGTTTTCCGCGTTCCTACCTGGGGATCGTGTTGAACGAGACACCCTCCCTCGGTTGGGCCGTCTGCAGTGGACACAGAGTACCTGGCCTCCAGGACGTCGTTTGGCACCAGGATCTCCAGAATAGAGGTGGAGAGCATGTCTAGGGGAGTCCAGTCGACGTCCATGTCGCCCCGGATGACGAGTTTGCACTGGCGGTAGTCGCAGAACGTGCGTGGGTTGTCTCTCAGCGCTTCCTTCAGCCGCACTATGCACACTCCCATGTAGCGCAACTCCAACCCAGTCTGTACACACAGAATACATCAACGGCAGAAATCAGACATCATGTAACAGCAGCTGCGACTTCAAAACTGCACCAACCAACAGTTCTTGATTCTTGCAAACACGACAAAAGTCTTCGGCGTTCTGTTGATCAAAGATGTGGAAATTTCACAAATATGCACGTACCTGCCAGCACTTCCACTCGGGGCAGTTTCCCTGGGCTCTCATGAACTGTCTGTCGGCGCGCAGCTGTTCTGGTAGATTGTACATCTGCAGCACGATGTCGTAGATGCTGCCGTCTCCCAACAGCCGCGTTATCAGCCGAGGCCAGAAACCACTCGGGAAGTACGACATCAGGTACAATCTGAAAGACGATTTTCTTTTTGGCCAAGTTGTTGTGGTCGACCATTTTCAGAGACAGCACCGTTTGGAACAGGACGCAGGTGACGCCAATAAGACAGGAAATACCCAGCAACCCCTGGACCATGGATGTCAGTTAGGGGGAAAGGATGGATCGGACACAGGCCGTGTCACACATGATTCACCAAACATGTATCAAGACAAAAGGGTTTCCAGTTTGAAAAGTGGAGGGTTGTTGGTCATGAAGATGCAGACAGCACATTCTGTCCAGCATGTCGTGCTCTTTGGTCAAACGCCAGGTTCAGGCCAAGGCCCAGTTCACACAAGACGCAGAAGCAGATTTGAGTACAATTTTGCTTTCAAAAGCCTTTGATCTTGCTTGCGTGCTGTGTGAAAAATCCAATTGGCAACAACAGGTTCCATTTTCTGCACGCGCCATTTGCAAGCACTTCTGCGTCCTGTGTGAACAAGATCAGCCATCATCTCTGGGTGCAAAATTGAACGTTGTTAAACAACAACAAATCAGAAACAGCAGAACTGAAACACTGGATAAACCAACCTGACACCCAGCTGCGGTGAAATGCATGTTGTGTATTCAGGATTACAGGCAACACAAAGCAGAGTGCTGGGAGGGAGCTTTTCAAAAAGGTCAAACATGCAGCAGATTCCTTCTTCAGTCTCGACGACAAATAGAAATGGTTCAATCTTTGAACGAACCTGGTCAGCGCCATAGCAGGGTTTGCGATTCCGGCCACAGACGGCAGGACAAGCTCCTCTTCCTCCTCCAGTGACAGACCAGCATCCTCTTCTGATAACGTCGCATCACCGCTGACGCTTTTCGGTTTTCTCAGCGCGGTGCCAGACTGGGACTCGTTGGATGTGGACTGAGCGTCGCTGTTGTATGCGGCCGGGTCAATGTAAAACGTGGAGCGCCCGTTCTCGTGTGGGAGCATCTCTCTGCCTGGGCCGGCGGATACCATCCCCCGCGAAGCCCCGTCACTCACGATCCGCACTGAGCACGTGAGGAGACTCCCTGCCCCGAGGCGCGGCCGGTAATGCCCCGTCGTCTCGCTCCCCAACACCGGGATCTGCAACCAGAAGCACAAAACTGTCTGATGCATCCGCAAGGGGATTCTTTTGGATCTGATTCCATCAGATACGGAAGACCATCTTGCAGTCCACGTTCTGGTGACGATGTCAACTTGGTGGTGGATTTTTCTGAAGAATCCCACTTGAGATACCTACCCGGATGTCTGTTTGCGGAAGTCCCACCCTGAGGTCCTGTTCCGTGGGCAGCAGTGACGGAATGAGAAGGTTGCGGTCGTCCCACATGAGCGCCACCTCGAACTTGCTGAGGAGATCGATGATGTAGCTCTTGATATCCTCCGGTTTGAATGACACGTTCTTGAACAGAAGCTTCAAATCCTCCGTTCTCATGATTCCTGAAAACAAGTTGGGAAATCTTTCAAACAAAATGTTGGGAGTTGAAAGCTCCAAGGTGGACAATCAGCCTGTGATGTCGTTTACCAACCAAATTTACAAGGGCGCGGAGTTAGGGGGCCGAAGTGGCAAAGTTTAGAAACAACCATGATAACAAGGGCAATGCCAAAACGCGGCTATGCTTCAACTCAAAACAAGCAATTGTACGCCCAGTGAAACTTCACTGTTGGAGCAATTTTTGTACAACAGCGCGACCTCCAACCGTGCTGCTCTTCTGGAAAAGATAACCCACTATTTTCCCCTGCATTTCACAAGTCATATTTTCACCCCCCACCCAGACATGAGTTTGCTTAGCTCACTGACCGCACTTGGCGAGGCTGTTGATCTCCCTGATGGTGACGACGTTAGCGAGGACGTCGCACAGCCACTGCGGGTCGAGGAAGTAGACGTTCTGCAGGTTGATGTCGTCGTAGTGTAGCAGGACGCCGTTCTCGTGCAGGAACTGTGTCGCCTGGTTCAACTCCGCGCTGTCCTGGAACCCAACCGTCCCGTACAACTCCTCCATCTTGTTCAGCACCAATACTCTGCAAATGTCAACCAGCAGCACTCTGTGCAGTGTGTTTCATGACGTGCGGCGGAGAGCAGTGAAACTTCCATCACTGTGCTTTGTGCAGGACTTATTGGCGAGCACTCCGAGTGTTCTGGTGTTCTGGGACTTATCGATGTACAGTGCATATGGTGCAAGACTCACTTGTATTCTTCAGTGTGCAGTACGGGGTCCTTGCCCTGCTGCTTGCGTTCCTCAGATATGTAAGTGATCACGTCTTGTAACTGCACATAGGTAGCTGGTACCTTCTGCTCAATCAGCTTCGGACCTTTGCTGCTGCTGCCTGAAATACACGAGTTTGCGAGTGATGCATCCCTGGAAATTAGTGTTGCGGACAACATACTTTTTTGATGATCAGATGGAATACGGGGTTTTTTTTGTTTTTTTTTTGGTTTAATTTTTTGGAAAACAAATCAGGAACAGCAAACAGGCCAGCAACAGTGGATAAGTTCTCAGTTGGTCACAAAAAAGAGAAAAGACCTACAACGCGCATAACTTCTCCACAAAACAAAAGATGCGCCTTGCCAAAAAGCCCACGGGAATCCAAAACAGAATGACACGAGGCGCTGTTTTGCAGTTGAAAACAAAACCCTGTCAAAAACTGTCACCGGGAAGATGAACAATATTTACCAATCCATGGCTTCGGCCGTTTCACTTTGAGGGAAAAAAAACAACAAGCATAACTTCCTTCATGGCCATTTCCCAACAAAATGCAGTTAAACATTGTGAAGATTGCAGTGTCACAAAACATTTTCTTCCTGTAGACCTATCAGACAAAACCGCAACAGTTGCTGGAGTTTTGCTGTCGGGGGCGGGTGCTTCATTCATCTTCCTTTCGCGGCTCATTCGGAACAACACTGCTTTTCTCTCATTTTGTGCATACCTGGCAGGTGTTCTTCACTGGCGACTTTGAAGAGAAGATTGACAAGGTCAGAGATGTGACTGTTGAAGCCGAATTTTGATTTGGTGGAGACCTCGACATGACCCATGACGCGGGGAAGTCCACACTTCTCGGGCTCATGGTGACTCATATAGTTCTTGAACAGAAGGTGCTGCAGATCAGCCAGGAAGTTGTCCGGAAAACGCCGCTTCGATACTTGGTCCAGGTGCGTCCCGACGATTATCACTGGTGAGTTTGGCGCGCGCGCCTGGAAAACAAATCGGGGTAAAGTCATTAGCAATCACAGTAAACGCCAGAAGATGGTCTGGAGCAAGGCGACAACACCAATGCTTCGCAAGAATCAATTCACCAAAGGCTGTGCCGCAACAATTTTTTTTGTGTGATCGTCACTAAACCTGTATGTTGACGAGCCACTGCAGAATGTCATTGACGCCTTTCTCTCCATCAGTCACCTTCCACACCACCAGGTAGATAGAACGCTTCGACAGGAAGTACTGGTGCGTCGCGTAGTACTCTCTCTGCAAAAATACAATGCACCTTTCACAGAGCTGCAACAGGTTGACGAAGGTTCCCCAGTCACTTGTTGGTATCCGCATCGCAAAGCACAGGCGGTTAAATTTTCTACCGAAGCAATTTCCGAGTTGCCTACCTGTCCTCCGAAGTCCCAGGTGCGGAAGACGACCTTCTTGCTGCCTTTCTGCAGCACCAGATCACCTATGTCCACCCCCACAGTGGAGATGTTCTCACCACGCAAGTCCTTGTCTTTGATGTTACCGTGTCCCATTCGTTGCGCCCAGTTCTGGAAGAATCATAGACATCGTCCTTTGGGTGAAAACCGCAGAAGCACACAGCCTTGCAGGCCCACCCAAACACACTGAGAGGCCCGAAGTCTCCTTGGTTTACACGCAAATTCGCTCAAAGAATTGCACTTCCTTCTGCCCGAAATTAGTGTTTGACCACCCGGTCGTCGGACAAGAATTTGGACGGAAAAGTGTCACTCAGCAAATCTGGTGCAGAAAATTAACTGGAACAAGATACGCACCTTGTTCTTCACGCTGCCGGCTTTGTCCTCCTTCCTGAGTTGATTGAGCAGCGACGTTTTACCGATCCCCTGAACGCCAACCAGCATCAGCTTCATGCGGTTGTACAACACGGCTCTACAAAACACACAGCACAATGCACTTTTGCGTTGTCGCGTTGTAACTTTTTTCTGAAGAGAGTCGTGCAAATTACAAGACGCCAACATGTATGGACTCCACAAAATGACCTTACTCGTCTTTGATGGATTTGAGGTAGCCGAGGATTGTGGAGGATTTCTTCGCTTCGGCACCGAGCAGTGCGAAGTAGGTTTTCTCCACCGGACATCCCGAGATGTTCAGGTTCCACACTTTCTTCAACGCACCCATCTCCGGCGGCAACTGAACAATCAAAATGCAGTAAAATAGCCAGGACTCTTTCATTGTAAACAACACGTTCTCCAACAACATGGTGAATGACTTGTGTTGTGGTGCCTCAGGATTGAGAATCTTTGCTTTGAATGGGCACTGACCTCCTTAAGTCTGAAGTTGTTCTCGAGTTTGATCTCGACGAGCTGTGACAGTTCGCTGATCTCGGGCGGCACTGAGGACAGGTTGTTGTCACTGACATCCAGCATCGTTAGGTTCGGATACAGCAGCCTCCGCCGAACATTGCTCGAACCGTCCGCCTGTGTTGACATCCGCTGTGACAAGAAAAAGGGTGATCAATGGTCTTGCACTGTGTGTCGCAGAAGTACGTCAGCATTCTTAGCTGTTTAAAACAACAGAAGAGACGGAGGTATGGCGGTGGAAACGAAGGAGAAGAATTGAAGTCACCTTGGCTGGAGATTTGTTCATGTCGTCAATGTTAGAGGCTTCGCTGCTGGAGCTGACGGTGGAGTTGATGCTCACTGTGTCAGCGCTTCCACCTGAAAGGCAGCAGAAAACAGTTCTCAGAATCAGAGGCAACTCTTCCCGCGTTAGTGACACTGTTGCTTCATAAATGACAACTGTACCTGTGCCAGCACCGGTGGAACTTGCAGCAGTTCCTCTCTCTATGAGACAAACAGCAACGCTCTGTAGCCGGTTGTGTTCCAGTTTGAGCGTGCGCAGCTCCTCCAGCTGATGGTGGCTGCGGTGCAGACACACGGAGACCCCGCTGCCACTGCTGCTGCCACCTGTTGCTGCGCTCAGATTGGTGCTGCTGCTAACTGACTGCAGCGACGCGCTGCTGTTGGTTCGGCTCGTGCGTAGTGTTGGCGTCGTTGGCACTCCTTGCGTTTTGCTGTAAACACAAGTTCAAAATGGAATCTGTTGTTTTTGGGTGGTTTTCAGACAAGTCTGATTTGCTGGGAAGTGCACAGAGAAGTTCTCTCAATTTTCTGGAATTCCAGTTCAGTTACGGCACAGAAACGTGTAGGTTGTTTTTTGGACGATTTGAATTTACCTTCTTTGTCTTCCGGACGGTTTGAAACAGATTCTGCTGCCGGATCTAGATTCCCCGCCCTCCTCTGTTGAACTATCAAACAAGATGTGACCCTGGATGTTGTTGTGCGAGAGATCCAAGGTTTGGAGCCCAGATGGGAAGCATGAGAGGTGGCCAATCTGTGTCAGCTGGTTATGCGAAAGGTCCAGCTTGGAGAGCTTCGGACACAAACACGCGAGACACGCAGGCGCCGCTTCGAACTGATTCCTGGACAAGTTGAGTTCAGTTATCCTGGAATACTGGTCCCTCACTGGGCCATCTTCGTTCTCAAAGAACGACATGCGCACATCTAAGCGGCCGCGCCAATGCGCGTGGTGGCGCACTTCGTCCACTCGGTAGGTGGCGTAATGGCTCGTGATGACGTCACTTCCCGCACTGGGGACGCTGTGGCTCGGGGACGCAGGCGTCTCCATAACGGGCGTTCTGGGTTCACTAGTGTTTGAGAGGCTGGCGACAGAGTTCCTCGAGGGAATACTCAAAGGTGCGGAACTGCCTTCTGGAGCACTCAATAAGTCAACTTCACCTTCACCTTCAGAAAAGGAAGGCAAGTCCCGAAGACGATTCTCTGTCAGATTCAAGTCGTGTAACGATACACAAGACCACATGTCATAGGGCAGTTTGTCAATCTCATTGAAGGAGAGGTTTAGTTTTTGCAAAGCAGGCAACCTGAACAAAGCTCCAGGGACCGTTTTCAGCTTGTTTTTCTGCAGCTGCACATCCTCCAACCAGGGACTTAGCCACCTGTTTTCATCTCCTTGGTTGCCATTGCCAGAGCTCGACACGCCCTCACTGGGTAACTGCGTGATGCAGTTGTGAGATGCGTTCAACTGTTTCAGTGAAGGCAACTGGAACACTTCATGTGGCAGCGTTAACAGGTTGTTTTTGGAAACGTCCAGTCGAGTGATGGCGTACAGAGCCCAGGTTTTTTGGCTCGGGGGGAGGTTAGTGTTGTGCAAACAGCACGCTTCTAATAGCCACGACTTGGCAATGCAGTTCAAGGTGAGACCGTACCAGTCGATAACCACGGGGTGACTAGGGAACATCGCATTGGACGAGTCGTAGCTTTCATGCATACAACTGGTGCATTCCGCACTGCCCTCGCCAAAGTAGCAACTCAGAAGATGCGCTTTGTTGATTTTGCTGTCCAGATTGGCGTGCGCCTTGTGTTTCAGGATGCTACCAATCATCCCATCGTGTCTTGACAGAATTGCTGCTTGCAAAGCCTTGAGTTCTGTGTCCTGTGCTTTGTGCCTGAGCAGCAAATCCATCATGTGCACATCAGCCTTCATACAAGCCTCCAGCAGCGCTGACGAGTTCCTGCTAGGGCTGATCAATGGCTTGTTGGGGTTGGCACCGTGGTGCAAAAGAACCTCAGCGACCTTGTAGAAACCTCGCGCCCCATCGCTGCCCTTCACCGCCAAGTGCAACGGTGTGTTTCCATCCAGGTCTAAACTGTCAATATCCAGCGGGTTGAACTCCTCCCCGAGGTCTTCGTGGGCGGATATGAACCTGGCTGTCAATTTCTCCTCGGTGGCTTCCACCGCATCCGGGCTATCCAGCTCGCGCATGCGTATGTTCAGTCCTATGTTCTGATTGGCTGTTGCTGCCTTTGCATCATCGGAATTGCCACCGTTGATGCCGGAACCGCCATCTGGTGATGGCGACTGCGACATTTTCGTGGCTTTGACCTGGAAGCTGAGAAGCAGTTTTACCAACTCGGCGTTGTTTGCGAGACAGGCGGCGTGGAGTGCCGTCTGACCGCGGGCGTCCTTGGCGTTCACGGAGAGACCCAGGCGGTAGATGCGCTCCTCTCCCCCGGTGACGGCGCCCGTGACCTCCCGGAAGATCTGGACGCACTCCTCGGGGTAAGGGTACGTCAGCAGGGTCTGCACTACCTCGCTGTGACCCCGCTCTGCTGCCAGGTGCAGGGGTAAAGATGCGTCCTCCACCGTCGCCGAATGAACCAACTCTGGGTGTCTCTGCAAGAAAAGAACGTTCCATTTTCACGGGAACTATCGTGGCCATAATCGAGGAGTGAGGTGGATGAGCGAGACAAATAGAGTGCAACAGCGGATTGCCCAGTCCAGGAGAAACATCACAAACCACAATTAAACAAGGCATACGTTTCTTTTTACTTAAATGCAGAGAAAAAAGGTTGTGCCGTCTTCGCCATGTAATTCCAGAAGTAGTTTTGTTCAGCTGAGGAAACAAACTGCAATGTAAATTTGTCCCTTTATTTCAATCTTCGCGCAGATATCATGCACCAAACTACGGTGCTCGTCAATGATAAACCATTGAGTCTCCCATGAAAGAGAACAGTCTCCACTTTCCGTCAACTTTCTAGCAATTTTTGAACCCAGAAAGATAACACTTTGTCCCTTCTCTTCCGGCTTCCACTCACATCACTGTTTCAAAATATTTCATCCAACGTGACTTCAAAATGAACGCGAAAGTGAAGCGCTCCCGCTTAATGGTCTCCTAAAATCCAAAAAGAAAGGTTTTCGATCTTGATCTTCCCAACAAGATCATTTTCTTCGTTTGATTCCTTGTGATTTCTTTCACGTTAACCTGTGAATACACCAGCACGTGTGTGAAACTTGCCAGTTACGTTTGTTTGGCTCCGCAAACTCAATTTGATGTCATTTTATCAAATTATCCCCAAACACTATCAACTTTTTAAACAGGTCCACTGAGTTTTGTCTTTTGGCAAACCTGGGTCGGAATAGATTTTCCGTTGTCATTTAGATAACACTTGGTGGACCCTTTGTTCCCATTGCAATGGTGCAATCTCAAGGGTCAACCGAGAAAATCCATCTTCCGATAAGGAATATTTCAATATTTTGTCCAAATTTGGTCGGGGAATAGGTTTTTAAATAAATGGCAACACAAATTCGGTCCTGTCGGCAGAAGCAAGAGATCGCTTAGGACGTACACTTCAGTCCCATGTTTTGCAAAATTATCAATGATGCAGCCAGATGTGGTAAATGTGAAATTTTTTATCACACTCAAAAAAAAAAAAAAAAAAAACTTGTGCCGGTCCAAATTGACAGGTCTGATTTTGTAAAAGGGATGGGAACGACTTGGACCCAATTTAAGATTCTTCTTGGCAATTTTTTCCCCTCTAGCTTTTGTCTATTCTGATGAAACGCGTCAGAAAAATCTCTGTTCGCTTTCTCTCCCTTATGGTTGCTAATTTTTTTTTCAGGTGACA
>JAAUYG010218285.1_pt1 | contig 13627 bp, 12 predicted proteins | sample 7278091 | NCBI WGS metagenome assembly JAAUYG01 (sample SAMN14350201, study PRJNA611818) | marine sediment metagenome | isolation source: surface marine sediment (0.6m) | place: French Polynesia: Moorea | collected 2018-08
CACACAGTCTACCTGGTAGGTGATATGTTGGAGATTGAGCTGCACACAGTCTACCTGGTAGGTGATATGTTGGAGATTGAGCTGCACACAGTCTACCTGGTAGGTGATATTTTGGACATTGAACTGCACACAGTATACCTGGAAGGTGATATGTTGGACATTGGACTGCACACGGCATTCCTGATGGGTGATATGTTGGACATTGGGTTTGCACACAGTCTACCTGGTAGGTGATATGGTGAACATTGAGCTGCACACGGTATACCTAGAAGGTGATATGTTGGACATTGAGCTGCACACAATATACCTATAAACCAAACAGAATATTGGATTAAGACAAAAATATAAGTAGATTATTTTGTTGATAGCTTATTTGGGGTTGGAATGTTTTCCAAAAATTAACTTGTCAGGTTTTAATAGACTATATATATTATTGTACTTCATGCTAGTCAAGTTAAGTACATTGGTATGTTATCTAATTTTAAAGATGGAAATTATTTTACTTTAAACCTGCCAGTAAAGAAGAGACATATTAAGTATCCAATCTTCTTTTTTTAATGCCCTCACTCTCTCTATTATTTCAGGTGACGCCTATCTACATGCAGGACCAGTGGGGAAGCCTGGACTGGTACCAGTACTTGAGTATGTACGAGAGTCTGTCGCCGGGTATGAAGCGAGTGGCTGAGCTGGTGGGGGTACGGGAGTCTTTCCTGCATCGTGCTGTAAGTGGGAAAGTCCCCTGCCGTACAGGCAAGGAACTGCGAACCCTGAACATCCACAAGCGATTCTACACAGCCCTGTGTCTGCATGACCTGGTTAGCGAGAAACCACTGGGGGAAGTGACCGCCAAGTACGGCTGTAACAGGGGCATGCTACAGTCACTGCAGCAGTCAGCTGCCACATTCGCAGGTAGGTATTAAGATGGGACAGTTATTATATAGCAGAATTACTGGTGTATAACACAAGATCTGTTTGTGACCTATAGCAGAACTCAGTTTACTTTGGCAAATTATTGATAAGTTTTTGGTCATGTGACATGCGTAATTGTAGTAAACAGTTGCTGTCACCACCTGGTCACTGTCACTAGAAAATTCCATTGATTTCATAGAAATGTGCATACTGCCACGAGATCTATAACGTAATTATCAATTTGACAGAAAATATGAATTATACAATACGAGCAAGTGTATTAAACCGTGTCCCAATTATAGTAAAAAAAATATGCATCACTTTCTGTAAAACCAAGATTAGTGTAGGTGGGGCAATTGCTCGGCAAGCAGTGAATGAATATTAAACTTTCTGTGTCCCCCCAGGTATGGTAACGGTATTCTGTCAGAGACTGGGCTGGCACAGCCTGGAGCTGCTACTGGCACAGTTCCAGAGTCGACTAACATTCGGTGTCCAGAGGGAGTTGGTAGACCTCGTTCGGATATCTCTGGTGAATGCTCAGAGAGCACGGATCCTGCACAATGCTGGCTACCACACTGTGGCTGCTCTGGCTAATGGCAAGATTGAGGATATTGAGAGGCTGTTGAAAATGGCAGTGCCATTCGACAGGTAATTGGATTTTATACTTGTGGACTGTGAAAGTATCGGGCCTAACTTGAACAAAGGGTTTGGAATTTGGTATTTTCTGATTTAATTGGAGAACTAGGGTTTTACACCATAACATGGCATGCATTATCACATGTCATGCTTAATATATACAGTGGTCCTTCTCTTGATGGCCACTCTCAACAGAGGTCACCCTCTCTAATAAGGCCATAGGTCTGTGCCGCTACTAGACTAAGTATAAATGTATTTACTTCTCCCTCTCACCAGAGGCCAACTCTGTAATGTGGCCACAATTTCTTGGGAATTAGGGTGGCCTTATTAGAGAGGGACTACTGTACATGTAGTAAGGTGATAAAAATTTGAAGCTACAGAGAAAACCTTAAAGCAATACATTAAGGACCAGCTGTTCTGGATTGCACTGACTCAGACCCACTCTTCCCTTTCCCCCTCGTCTGGCATGCAGTAAGAAGCGGTATGATGGCGAGAGTGAGTGGGAAGCCCAGGAGCGGCAGCGCTGTCACTGCATCTGGCAGGCTGGCCAGGACGCCCTCACTGAATACCAGGCAGCACAGCTGATAGTGGAGGAAGCCTGTAAACTACTGAGGGAGGACCTGGAGGCAATGGGGGTAGAGTGGACCCCCCAGGCTCAGAGGGAGGCAGGTCAGTGGCTCAGGGCCGAGCTAGGTATAAAATCAATAAATTCCTTCATACATCTTGTAAATATTTTGAGTCACAAAGTACAGCCTATGTCAATTTGCTTGAGGTAAGATTGTCTGTATCATTGTCTATCATGCACAGTGTTTATTAATGAGACTTTTTCCAAATTTGTGAAACTTTGTAAAGGTTCAAACTGGAGCTAACATTGTTTTGTATTGCGATGGTAGTGGAAACCAACATATATACATGTATCAGGTTATAAAGCTTTGATTACAATTATGTGTTTGCAGCAAATGTTCTGAAAAAAGAATTAATATAGCTAAGAATGTTGTTGGCCTATGCTTTAAGCTCAAAACTTGTCAGAAATCATTATGAAACAAATTTCACGGCTTACTGTATATACTGTTTGTGCTTTTTCCTGTAGCAAAACCATCAAGCACACCTCCCAAAAGAAACGATTCTTGCGACAAGCGTCAAAGGAAACGCCAGTCTGGCTCTTTGAAGAAAACGAAGAGGAGGAAATCGACTGAAACTAACAAATCTCTCAGTGGGTCAAGGACAGACACAGCTCTGCTAGGACAGTCCCCACGTATAGGTATTACTGCAGGTAACACCAGCAGGGACCTGTCTGCCAGTGTCTCCATACTCAGCCCTCCTCCCTCAATGAGGAAGACACTGCCTAGCGGTAGCAGCCAGAGTGCTCGGGCTCAGGGGATCAACACCACGAAGACTTCTGTAATGGCTGTGAAAGACCAGCAGGACGGGGCTGACAGTGTTCCAGGCCCATCAGACCCAGCAAAGGCTACAACAGTTCAGAACGTGTCGGCTGAGTTGTATACAGAGGAGGACTCTGTGACTGGGAATGAGACAGCGATGTCCAAAGACAGCTTTGTAATGGATACTCAGATGCTACGTCTGATCTCTGCTCTGTCACCATCAGCCCAGTCTGTCCCCAGTGAGGTGGTGACAAGTACAGTGGACAGGGGATCAGACAGCCCTCAACAGTCTGCCAGCATGGACCCACAGACTCCGGTTGTAGCACAAGGAGCAGCTACCATGGCCAACACGGGGGTGGATGAAAATCCTTGCGTCCGCGAGCAAACACCTCAGATGTTTTCAGAGGGCATCAATGACGAGCTTGACGCCACTACTGCAGATTACATGAACCGATTTTGTACCCAAGTTGACATTGGTGAAAAAAGTGCCTCACCAAGCTTAAGTGCCCAGAGCAGGGCTGCCAAAGATTCCTCAGTGGTGATGGATTCCTCTGGCCTGGATCTGGGGGAATGTGGCCTGGAGACTGGCCTGGATGAAGCTGTCCTCTACAGCACTGAGGGAGAAAGCGACGGGGAGCTGGTCCCGGCCAGCTGCTTTGAGCGTGAAGTAGCGATCGGTGGGGAATCTCAGCTGGCTGGAATGTACATAGAACAGGACAATAGAGACGATATCAATGTTGGAGATGGCACCCCACCCTTACAGTCATATAGATCTCCCTCAGATCCTGTGATACCAGTGGCCTGTGACCGAAAGTCCACTCCCAACAGTATGCAGTATGCCGGCCTGCAGGAAGACTTGGCTATAGCTATGGGCATGAGCGAGTCCTTCTCATCCCCCACAGCAGTGGATTCAAAAGCATCCAAACCCAGGATTCATGACAGGAAGAATACTACCACTCCTCCGGGCATCTGTGGAGCTGTGAAGGATCTCACACCCAAGTCTAGTGCCATACCCGGTGATTCCCTGACATTTTCTATGCTGCAGCGTGAGCTGGACTGTGATATCGAGCAGAGCGGTGTAGCAGAGAATGCCGGGGGTAACCATGGTAACAGCAATGGGAACGAGGAAAGCAAACCCGGAAATTCTAAAACAGTCACTGGAGTAAACATACAGTCTAACTCTAAGCAGAATGGACCATCACAGCCTTCGAGAAAGACTGGCAGAAATACCAGTCTAAGCACGTCGCAAATATTGGATGCCATGTGTGATTCTTCTCGCAGCTCTAGGAAGAAGCCTCCAAGCAAAGCTAAGAAGACCCAGGCCGCAGAGGACCTTGTAGGTAAAGGAGTAGCTACAGATGTGAGTGTGAAAGACCGAGTCAGGCACAAGAGGAAAAGTGAGGATTCAGATCAGCCAACTGACCAGCAGTGCACTGCCCCTAAGCTCACCAAAACTGCAGATCAGGCAAACCAGTCAGTTGAAGATGATCAAGCCTCGGCCAACATAAGTGACTATGTTCCCCCTACACCTCCCCAGGATGCCGGGAACAAAACACCACACCGGTCATATAACACCCCTGGGCGTTTGATCGGCGGTGCTTGTGGCACACCAGCCAAGAATGCCACCCCTTGCAAGACTCTCGCCCAGCAGAAATCCTGCATTACTCCACATCGCAGCAGCCGGAAACAACGCCTACCAAGGTGTATGACCCCCAAGGGAGGGACTGCAGTCCGAGGGTGTGTGTCTAGTCCCACTCCTAGCCTGCCCTGCTCAGACCAGATGTTCAGCATCATCGACGTGGCAGCCGATGATGAACTGTTCCAACATTTTGTGACGGAATGGAAGACCAAGGCACGATACTCCATCAGTGTGTCCTGTGATACCAAACCTGCTAGGCAGACCAGAGCCACTACTATTGGAGGGAATTTTCAAAAAGGTAAAAAATGTTTGGTAAAAATCATTTAAATGCCAACAACATTTCAAAGGATACATCACATCTAATATTGCATGAGGAGGATCTCTGTCGTAGTGTCAAATAACCAGTTGTTTGTAGTCCACCATTATATGTGATTGTATAATTGTGTTAAATGATTTAGTCATACCACAGTGTTATAATGATATGATGTACCGACTGTGATGATGTTTCATACAGTAGGATCTTGCAGTCTTCCCAAATTTATGTTCTGACCATTGTTATGCTTGCCGCCTGTTATTTGATTTTCTCTCCCAACCTTTTGAACAGTTGACCGTCACTCCTTGCAGGTTAATACGTGACATATTTTCCTCTATTCCCTGTTCCTCAGGTGGTGTTGAGGTAGATGAGGAACAGACTGTGGATGGCTTTCCTGTTACTGGTAGCGACCTTGTGGTCACTGGCCTGTCTGTGTGCTGGGGTGGCAGGGATGCCTATTATATCGCCCTCACTAAGGATAATACACACGGTGGGTCATGTCGTTTATGTGATGGAAAACCTGTCTTGCCTGCAGGTAGAGCCATTTTCTGATGGGCACGGACATAAGCCTTTGTCAGTCAGAAAATGTCCAGGGACTGGCTTGCACAAGACATTTTTGTTTCATTTGCCATAGTCTTTGGAGTAATTGTTAACCTGTAAAGTAGGAAGATCCGGACTTTGTTAATGTATTAAGGACTCGTGCAAGACCTGAAATTTCAAGATTTGTTGAAGAATACATACCAAAAATGCTTAAACATAGCATTGCACAGTAGACTACTATTGGCGTTACCTACAGCAACAAAATGTTAAGATGATTACTGGTAATCTAGATTTGTATCTCTTAGCATCTTGCTTTGGATGTTTTGCTTTTAAAAAAAAAATGATCATGAAGATCTGTATCATTAACTTCCTCCAATGTTGTGGTTTTACAGTGGATCCAGACGACAGCCTGTGTCCCCCGCCTCTCAGCACCACCCTGGCTGTCCCACAGCGACTGACTCAGGCCAAGGCTGTGTTAGAGAAATCTCAGATCAGCCGCCGGCTTCCCTGTACCAAGCTGGGGTTTGACGTAAAGGAGCTGTATAAAATCCTGAGCCAGGGTTGTGGGGTACTGCTGAAGGGTGAGCTTCAGGATCCAAAGATTGCTGACTGGTTGCTGGATCCAGGAGCGAAGGAGAAGACTATACACCGCATGGTGAACAACTTCCTGCCTTTGGAGACGCATCTCCTGGAAGGTAAATGTTCATGGCACTTTGACAACTAGGGAGGTGGGATCATAGGACAACCCAAAGTTTTCGGTGACAAATAGGTTTCAATATACCGGTGTATGTACTTGAACCTTCATATGACGAGAAATATATATACTGTATGTTCAAATTACAGTAATCATAATTATGCTTGTAGGAACTAGGTATGGCATTCAAAAGGAAAACAGCATAATGTACCCTGCGGTTCAAGATTACCTGTACATTATACATTCTTATGCTAATTTTCCCATTAGTAGTAGTAGTGGTTAGTGGTAGTAGTAGTAATAGTAGTAGTAGTAGTAGTAGTAGTAGTAGTGGTAATAGTAGTAGTAGTGGTAGTAGTAGTAGAGTAGTAGTATATAGTGCCCCTTTCATTAAAATGCTCAAAAGGCACTTTACAACCAAACATGTAGACAAGATCTGGAGCATGCTAGCATGAAAATATACCTATAATCTATTCTTTCACTGTGGTTCTTTAGAAAACATGATGTTTTTGTGACTGAGTTGTGTCTTCTGTGCATGCTGTGTCTCCAGGCCTGGGAGGTGGTGTAGGTGTGGGTAGTCTGGGGCTGACGCCTGCCAACCCAGGCTCTGGCAGGGTCCGGGCTGCAGTCGAGTCTGTGCTGACTTATCACCTAATGGACCATTATGAGGAACAGCTGAGGGAAGCCGGTCTGTGGAGGGCCTTCACAGAGACAGAAATGCCTGTAATAACATTGCTAGCAACAATGGAGATGAATGGATTTGGTAAGACTTTAAAGGCATTATTCAAATTAATGATGACTGTATTATAATCTGTACAACCCCATAAGAACAGAAAAGATCGAAGATTAAATTATAAATGGCCAGCTGTTGAAACCGGAGGTCATATTTCAGTGTAAAATTTGCTCTTTTAATATGAAAATACTTCTACATGTATGTACATGTATACCTGGTAAGTACTGGTAATGTTTGTGCCATTAATGGATGCTGTTGATTGTCTGACGCCATTTTGCTGACTATTCCAAGTGTCAAAATACCTGTCCATTATTAATGTATGCTTCAGCTACACTGAACAAGATGGATGAAAACCGCCTTCTTCCCTGTACTTTATTAATACTGATTGAGGTATGTCTATGTGTGTGTGTTTTAGGCTTCAGTGCGGTAGAGTGTGACCGACAGAAGGGTTTCATGTTGGCCAAGATGGCCGCCCTGGAGGAACAGGCGTATGGGTTGGCGGGCCATCAGTTCTCTCTCACTTCCACTGAGGACATAGCCCAGGTAATCACCGTTACTAAAACAGGACAGGAAGCAGTCAGTGTTAGATTGACTGATTCTCATCCTGTTTTAGTAAAAATGACTTCTTATTGTGGAGTAATTTACGCATGTATTGGAGACCCATTATAATCTTTTAATATTAATTAACAGCATATCTTATTAAGGATTGAGGATATCATCTGTACCACCACTTCCAATAACAGGAGCATAGAATATAATGGTTTTGCATGCATAATTTCATATGTGGAAAATCTAGAAAACCAAAAATAGCCATATTCTCTGGTTTGTTTTATTTAGGTCCTATTTATTGAGCTTCGTCTTCCCCCATCTGGTGACCCTGCTGCGCCAGTTACAAATGTCAAAACCCTAGGTCCTGCCAGGCGAACTACTGCCCGGGGACGCCAGAAAGCCACCTTTAGTACATCCAAGGACATTCTGGAGAAACTCCGACCTCTGCACCGCCTTCCAGGTGTTATTCTGGAGTGGCGACGCATCAATGGCGCACTCACCAAAGTCGTCTTTCCCTACATGAAAACAAGGGAATACAACGCGAAACTGGACATGGACAGGATACATGGTGTGTGTCAGGTCCACACAGCTACCGGCCGAGTCAGTATGTCTGAACCCAACCTACAGAACATCCCCAAGGACTTTGAGATAGAAATGGCTGGTGAGAATGTAGTTAATTTTCGCTGGACAATTACCCTGCTCCAGCATCTCGATATTAAAAAATTTACATGTGCATCATAACCCCAGGTTTTCCAGATGACTACATGAACATCAGTGCAGTATTATGAAAATATAAACAAGAAAACTACTACATAACCAGAAAAAATACAAGTTGTGTGACTTTGGACCAAGAATAACAAAAGTAATTAGTGCTATAATGGAAAAAAATGCCTGTGAGTCTGCTGATATTGTCTGAAACATGTTCTGAACAGTTTAAGCACTGTTTAGTGTTTAAAAAGTAAAGAGATGTACAAAATCTCATGATAACAAAGGATCTTGAAGTAAAAAAAGAACATGCATCTAGATAAGTGAAATTTGCATTTTGTCTATTCTTGCAGGTGTAATTGGAGATAGCCCCCCTAGTACTGGAGCCAGTACAACACCATCACGAACTCGTAAAGGTCGCTCGGCCAGTCATCGTGTTCCACGACAGACTGTGCACTGTCTTCCCAATGCTGCAGCCCCATCATTTTCTGTCAGCCTGAGACATGCCTTTGTGCCATTTCAAGGTATACTGCAGAATTTTATTCCCCTGTTAGTGAACATGATTAAATTTGTTATATGCAAGAGTATTTGAGTGCAATTATTTTAAATTTTTAATAGCCCTGTTTAATAAATTCCTGGAATTTTAGTTTTCAATATTCGCAACTTTGGGACATATGTACAAGTTTGATTAATAGTTGCTGTATGTTTCATTAAGGTGATTAACTGAACATAAAGTCAGAAGAGAACCAATGCTAATGGCAGTTCAATGTGTCCTCACCAGGTGGAGTGCTAGTGGCAGCCGATTATTCCCAGCTGGAACTACGAGTTCTGGCTCACCTTTCGGGAGATAAACGTCTGCAGGCAATACTGAATGGTGGTGGGGATGTGTTCAAGACCATCGCTGCCAAATGGAAAGGTTTGGAGATGAATGAAGTAACAGATGGTCACAGACAGCAGGCCAAACAGGTAAAGCTGTATGTCAGCATTATACCAAAATCTGACAGATGAAATCCCAGTGTAACCTAGATGTCCTCGCTGGTCTCTCTATATTGGTAATCCGATGCTGTGAAACACTTTACAGTAATAGAAGAAACGTAACAGTAATTGCTGATTTCTTGGGATTCATGTGTCATTGCTTTCACGTTTTAGTGCCAGAGTTTGTAATAGAACCTGGTATGTGTGTATGTTTCAGGTGTGCTATGGTATGGTGTATGGTATAGGCGCCAAGGCACTGGGTGAGCAGCTTGATGTGGATGAGAATGATGCTGCTGTATTCATGGAGACTTTCAAAGCTCGATACACAGGTTTGATACACATGGAACATGGTCTAGACAGCCATTTTCTCTGACTAAATGGAAATAAAGTACCTCCCCCAATAAATTACTTCCTATGATGCAGTACTTACAAGACCCCTTCAGTCAAAAAAAAAGAAAAATGTGAAGTGAACATTAGTTCTAAATGGCCCTTGTATAGTATTGGCTGACTTATCACTAAATTTATTCTGTAAGTCCACAAACTTCTTGTGGAAATTTACCTTTGATATTGTATTAAGTATGTTTCTCATTTAGGCATGCGACAATTCCTGCGAGATGTCATACAGAAATGTCGCGAGAGGGGATATGTGGAAACGTTGATGGGTCGCAGACGTTACCTTCCAGCAATTAAGGATACTAACCCTCATGCCAAAGCCCATGTAAGGATTAAGTTCACGGATATACAGGCATATGTATGTTTATACGGATACGGATACTTTATACTGTATACGGATGTACAGGCATATGTATGTTTATTAGGCAGATTTGGCAGGTACTGCATATACATGACTGAAAAAGACAGGTGAGAATTCTATGATTGAGTAGTAGCCCTGAACAAAACAACCACTTTAATATCTGGTCAAAAGTTCATTTTGTAAGGCGTGGTGACGGTATTACGAAAGATATGTATATCCAACATTTTAAAAAGCTATTTGTTTTCTCATTAATAATGTTAGAAGAGTATTGCATTATCTGCGTGAAAGCACTCAATTTGGTTTCTGTAAAAGCAAATTATAATGGCCAGACAAATGTAGGTATGCTTAGGCATTTGGAGTCTTCCTCTCAGGCTGAGCGGCAGGCCGTGAACACCACTGTCCAGGGGTCTGCGGCTGACCTTGTGAAGGCAGCCATGATAGACATTGACCGCAGACTGCAGGAGACATTCCCCAGCTGTGCCAAACCACACACCCATTACACAGCGGCTACTTCACCAGGTAAGTATAAAGAATATAAAGTGCCAGTGCATGAATTAGGTTTTTGGCTTGCTCATCAGATTGTAACCTGATTACTTTATAGGTAAAACAGACAAGGTTTTAATAAACTTAGAAATAGACTACTGCTAATGTGCTACATCAAACTTAATTTTACATAATATTTTAGCTGCGAATTTTGGAGAAAAGGTTTATCAAAGGTGATATTAAAAAAGGGAAAGCTTTGGTAGTGTTACCTGTTCCAGACTAGGTCTTATTACATTTACCTGGAATGAGTAAGGTGAAATGATTTCACCTTGGAGCAATCAGCATATCTCTTGTGTGTTATACAGGTAATCCAGCCTGCAGAAGAAGCCGTCATCTCCAGTTCCAGCCTGGCAGTCCCCCTAGGGGGGCATACCTAATGCTTCAGCTCCATGACGAACTGATATACGAAGCAAATGAGCAAGACTGCCAGGACGTAGCAGCTATTGTCAAAAGCTGTATGGAGAATGCCGTGACCTTGACCTGTCATTTACCGGTCAAGGTGAAGGTTGGACCAACATGGGGTCAGCTACAGGAGTTTACACTGTGATGAATTATTTCACATATATTCATATGTGATTTTAGATAGTAAACCTAGTCAGATTGCCTGCATGTACTGCAAGACTGTTATGCTTTTTTATTATTATTTATGCACAGGGTGAAATGTGTTGATGCCATTTTGTCATATTTGATCTGTGATATTCTGGTGTTGTCAATAATACTAACACACAATATAATTATTCACAAATTATTGATTATTCTTTATAATATTTACACGAACTTGACACACATTCGTCTAATCATATAGGATTCACTATATTTATTAATGCCAATTGTCTTAGAAATATTGCCTGTTTTTTCATTATGCATTTCTTTAATACCATTTTACAACAGAATAATACCAAATGAAGAATGAATTTGCTTTTATATTTGAAGCAGGTTGTGCAAGTTATATTTATTTAGCTTGTTTTGTTTTGCGAAGGTGACAAATGAAACATTGTTCTGTTTGACAGGATTGATCTCTATTACATGTGGTCCTGTTCCTTGTGTTGATTCTAATAGTTTGTCACTGTGGATCTAAGTAAAGTTTCACCACAATTTGTAACAAAATATATTGTACATTCAGTATCCATGGTTATTTGGCCAAGGTACATTTGACTCAATGGCATGCCGAGGTTCAATGTCTAGGTTTCCCCTCTCTGTGCAGCAAAGCATAGTGGAAATTTTTTTTGTGACTTTGACAGAGGTATGGCTTTGTGAAGAGGATTGGAATATTAATAAATTGGTCATTTCATTATACACATACTTGCACAGTTGCACTACATATACGATGTGAATATTTTTACCTGTAAGTGATTTCTCACAAATGCAAGCATGTGTGTAAAAGTAATGTGAACAAAAACTTTGTGGTGGGTTATCCTGTTTCAGAATTTGCGAAAATACAGATTCTTGAGAAGTATTCCTGGCAGGCAGAAAGAACATTGAAGTAGTTTAAAATGAGATTGATGAATGCATTGCTTTACATGGACAAGTGTTAATTGTATGTGTTACGTGTTTATGTATCAAGTGTTACTGAAGATATTTGTGTCTTTATCCATGTGTCAAATGTACAGATATATCATGTATGTTGTCCAATATCTACTCAAATTTAGCTCAATTTTGTATATTTATAACCAACAAGTGTTCACCTGTTCCTGCAGCAAGATGTGACTGTTTGCTAAACTTTAACAAAAGGAATTCTGTATATTTATAATCTATCAAATCTTCACTGCATGTTGCAGGAATGTGTGTGTACCGGTATGCTACGTGAGAATAACTATTTGATTGAATGGACTTGTGAATAAATCTGTATACGAGATGAAGCTTAATACATGGATTAGTATAATTAGTATATTTTACTAGACTGTTTCTGGTGTTTGAAAATATGGAAAAAATACCTTTTCTACACAAGTGGAACAGGAGATATTCTCAATGAAAAATAAACAATAGACTCCTTTCTGGACAACTTTATAGCTTATTTATTATTTCTTTTTTCATATCTTTCTTTGTACTTGAAGTGCAATGAATAATCACAACTTTCACACCACACGAAAGAAATAGAATTCACATAGTCTGTAACTACGTGTAGTAGCCTTTTGATAAGTTTGCAGAAACTAGGCTATGGAACTATGAATTCTCAGGAATCCTGCAAAAACATTGGCAACAGGTTGCATATAGAGTTCTTTTTGGCGGGTAAGAGCTTTTATATTTATCAGAATAGCATATGTTCCCCAATGTGGAACATGCACTAATCTGAAACATCCTTTATTTAGCTCTTTGCATGCTTTGATGCAAGAGGTTCTGTCACAGAGGACACAAAAACAGTGGTAATGTGCAAAATGGGAGTTCCCCCGGTAATTGCAAGTCCCATTTTGCACAGCATTAGTACTGTAATTTCTACTGACTGAAAAAAACATCGCAATCCAAAATACTTTTCCATTTTTCTTAGGTTCTAAATCTTTGACTCATGTTGCTTGCAATAGCTACATGCTATTTCACACTAATGCTTCCTTTGTAATAAACACAATGAGTGCTGGGATGGTTGAAAATCCTATGTGGCCAGAAAATTCTAAGACTGCTTGTATCCTGGTTAAATGTCTGAGTACTGTGATAAGGTGCATCATATGAGTACCGGTAACCTATTTTATTTGACAAGGCCACTCATCATCAAATGATGAAATCTACATGCTGAATACTTCTTAAGACTTAATGTTTAGTAACAATACCTGTCCCAGTACTCTACTCCTTTGTAAGATGTAATGGCTTCAAATATCAGTGACCTTGAACAAGACCGTTCAAGTCATTCAAGGTCAAATCTAAAGCACTAACTACCCCTTATAATTTGCTTGGTGTCCAGTACTGCTATAACCCTACATTTCAACAGTGCAGGACTATTCCTCTATATCTTTGGAACGTGGAACCCCAGTCTCTACCCCAACGAGTTGCCAATCCAGCTTGTGCTAATTTCATTTAGGCTCAGTTGGCGAAGCCCACCAGTGGCTTGCCAACTGGACTGTTGCCTATTTGGAGCGCAAAGCTTTGATTCCTGGATCGATCCCTCCTGTCACTGACACTCCGGCTGTTTCTCTTTCTGGAAACACTCCCCAGTTTGGATGGCCAGAGGGCAGGAAGAATGGGTTGGTCTATGGGCAGGACCCCCCCCCCCCCTCCACACACACACACACACATACACAAGGAAGGTCTTTGTCTCTGGGCAGGACC
>JAAUYG010219681.1_pt1 | contig 13624 bp, 14 predicted proteins | sample 7278091 | NCBI WGS metagenome assembly JAAUYG01 (sample SAMN14350201, study PRJNA611818) | marine sediment metagenome | isolation source: surface marine sediment (0.6m) | place: French Polynesia: Moorea | collected 2018-08
AAATATTTGAATTACAGGTAATTTTTCAAGTACTGATCAAGTACTTTTCAAAAATCAAAGTCATTGTATATTGTTACATTATTGTCATTTAAAGAAAACTATCCCTATTCCTATTTACCTGCTGTAGGATATCAAGGGCTCTACATGGGTCCAAATAATTTAAGCTGTGTCACACGTCACTTTTTATTGTCTTTTTCTGTGTCCCATGTCACGTTTTATAAGAATTTTACTTCGTCACGTCACGTTTTATAAATATTTTATTATATATGTTTATAATGTAATTACATCTTATAAGACTTTTATGTCAATCTTCATTTTCTATAAAATTTCAACGTCGATTCTACAATTTTTATAAGATTTTGACGTCACTTTCTACAGTTTTTATGAAGGCTCACGTCGGATTCTACAACTTTTAAAGTGGGTGTGTCACACTTCGTTTTTTACCCATGTGGAGCCCTTTGACTGTAGGTAACGGTGGATTGCAGAGATTGCAAATTAGGTAACAACAGTTATGATAATGTTAGAAGCAGTAAAGAAGTAATTACACATATCAACAGTACCAGTATTTAGTAGGAATAGCAGGGGTAGTACATGTAGTAGCAGCAGCAAAATTTCAAACACATACGCAGCACTACAATTAGTTGCAAAAGTATGTAGTAGGAATAGCAACTGTAGCAGCCCTAGTAACAGTAGATGCAGTCAAATCAGAATCTCTATCGGACTCATTATATTTTAGACATTTTTGTAAAGTAAAACGTGACATTCCCAGCTACTGACACTGACCTTGTTCTGTTGAAGGTCACCATTTCAAAGATGTTCCACGGGTTTTGAATAAAGTTATGGTGGAAGCCAAACTTGGCACTCTTCAGAAAGATAGTGGATTTGTTCTCTGCATAGGCCTGGTTATCATAGAAAGCATTATGGAGGTATCTCTGGTTGATGTCGATTTGTTCCTGCACCGAAGCGTTCAGGATGCACCGCCCAGTATTGTTGTAGACAATATTCGTTGTGAAGTTGAGACGAACGCCAAACATCGAGATGACATTTCGGATGGCCACATCATTGTATGCAATGTAGTTGTTGCTGATCTCAAATCCTTGGTAGTGATGGCCTATAGTCAATAGTGGTGAGAAAAGGTTGATAGCTATAGATACATAACATTTAGACTTTAATGACCCCGGTACTACAAGACATATTAGTATGTTACCATTGGATTCTGCAAACAAGAATAATTTTACAATTTGCTGGCACAGTCATGGATCAACAGAATGTAATGTGAAGATGGTAATTTATGCATCTTTTTAACATTACCACAATTTGACATGTTGAAGCTGCTACTAAGCTGAAGCAATATCTTTGCCTGGAGATTTGTCACTTCCTGGCAAACCCCTATGAGTTTTGATTGGCTTTCATGGAAATTTCACAGACTGTACAAAAATACACTTATGGCCAAATCAGAGTATGTAGTTTTTGAACATGAATCAGTCTGGCTACAAGGAAAAGCAACGCAAAACTGTATGACGTTGTTACATACATGTATACTAATTATCGCAAAAAGCAACATCAAATGTGTGGTATCGCCTTATGAGGCATCATGACCTCTATAATATACTGTAAATTCATTAATGTTCATGAAGATTAATGTCTGCATTTTTGAGACAAAACCAAGCTTGCGGGGAGAAATGTTTGCAGTTAGCTGGCTTGTTACTTATCTAGGTATATGAATTATATTTGTGGGTATTTATTTTTGTGATTTATAAAGATGGTCGTGAATTCTGCCAAATAAATCCCTCGCAAGCATTGATGAATTTACAGTAAATTACTGGATAACCACCAATGCTACCTTCTATATGCAGGGGCTCCCCATGGCTGTTGTAATTAATGATGTTATTGGTGATATTGAGATATATAGACGCGCTGCGAGACATGGCCGTCGTGTTGATCTCCACGCCCCCAGCATTTCCTACAATGTAGTTGTTGGCGATGGTTGCCAAACGTGCGTTCTGGACATAGCCGTATATAACAGGGGGAGAAGTCATGTTCAGGAGCTTGAGGCCGCATCGCTGGATGCGATTGCTTTCCACCATGATGACCGGGTTGAACTCCCCCACCTGGGAAAAATGGAATCCTCCGCCCTCGTTGTCTGTGATGATGGAATTGGCGATTCTCTGGCGTGGACCCACTCCTGCCATAAACACACAGAAAGTAAACTGATTTGAAGAGGAAATATGTTATAAATAGTTAAAGATCCACTTAGGCACATTAATATCAAAGAAGCATGTAGCCCGCATGCTGGGACATCCGACAGTGAAAAACACCACACCCACAAAACTGTGGCATTTCGTACATTTGTACATATATAGTACTACCGGCAGTACATACAGCGATTTCATACTCTACCACCATGAGAAGACTCAGATAAGGGCAAATATCTGTGGGTAGCATTCCTTCAACCTTTCATGGTCACTCAAGAGTGAGATCAAACAGTCCTGCATGGATTCCCCACATAGATGATATATGACTTCATATTAGTGTTCACTAGTAACATTCGCAAACCCTTTTCCTTTTTGAGATATAACAGTTTGAAGTATGAATGACCTTGAATCTGACCGTTCACTCAAGGTCAAATTAAACAACACATACATGTATGAACACCATACACATGACTTCCTATTAGTGTTTACATTCGCGATTACACGTCTATATCTCTCACTGTTTAGCTGTTATAGCTGCTTGAAAATTAGACCCGCCACACCCACCCTTCCCTCTGGCAGATTTTTTTAAAAATTGTTCTCTCCCTAGGTCAGAGGGAAAGGCTCCACTAAAACACAATGTACTAAAACACAATGTAAAATGAAGATGCTACATGTAGGTTCGTTATTTTTGACTAACTGACACACACAAACGTAGAGATACAAATGAGACCAAGCAAAGCTGGGGTGGGGTGATAGCTGTTAAATGACACCACTACCTGATCATGCTGATGGAGTGATGTAATTGTTTCACCAATCTGAATTACAAGGTGAGACAAACACCTCAAACACTGTACTCTGCCTTGTTAAGTCATTTTTCACTTCAAGGGATCCCCCTAAAATCTAATCTTTTACTTTTTCAATGCACGGTCATTAAAGTACTGATTTCACACATAATTTTTATACCTTATCTTGTTCATAACAAAGTCGATGGCATAATATAAAGTCACGAAGTTGGGATGCAATCAATTTAAAATTGCATGACATGGTTAAAATTTAAAGGCCTGCTGAAAATGGAAAGAACTGCACAATGTTACATACAACACTGTACAAATAAACAGTTCTCAGCTTCAGTTTTATTTGAACACTTACCCAATTCGGGGCCTCCAGTGAATGAGTATGGTAGGGATACCACCTCCGCAATAAACCCGTACTCCCCATAGGCTGGTGATGCTGTCACACGTATCCCCATTGTGTCATAGATCGGAGCTGTCTCATACTTTCTACGTTTCTCATCCATGGTGCTGTTGACTGTGAGCTTGGCAATGAACATTTCAGGTGAAAAGTATTCTCCATCATACATCTCTACAGCATTCTCATAAAAGCTGTCATTGAACATGCTGAACTGCAGAAAGCGCAACCCGATCCTCTTAAACGGCTCCCTGCTGCGGATGATCTTAATGCAGTCAACGGTCTCAAAATCGTACTTGTAATACAGAAGGAGACGATTTTTGACATAAATCAATTTCTCCGACGTGCACATTCTGACCAATCCAAAGACGTTATATGGGATCGTGCTTTTTTCTAGAGGGTAGAAGCTGGAGAGAGGCTGGTCATAGTTGGATTCGCCATTCAGAACGAGGCCGCTGAAGGCATAGCCATTGTTGGACTGGATGGTGCTCCATAGCACTTCGTACTCTCCTCGTGGAGCAACGTAATCGTAGCCGTTATTGTTACAGTGAGTGATACGAATATTTTCTGTGTTAGGTGTTCTATGAATGGATTGGACAGCAGCCACCTTTTCATCATGAAGAATCCCAGCTCCATAGATGTCCAGATATTCCAGATGTGCAAATCCTGGTGATATGTCTCCAGACTCAAATTCCGGAGCAGAGTAGCGTATATTTCCCCAGTATTCATACTCTGGAGCCAGATTACGCGGTCCACACCTGACAAAAACATAATCCCTAGCCTCCATGCATGTGTAGAGGTTGTAGTTAATCTGGTAGCGACATTGTTCCAGATTTGCTTCCGAACCATCGCAAATGTGTGTTCGCCTCCAAAACCATTCAATCAGTTGCTCATGCATCTTGGGATAGCCCAGGACAAATATATCGTAATACCGCATCCTTCGTACTATTGCATTACTGCTCTCAAGCCCCATAGTTCGGCAAGCGACTTCAGCTGTACGTTCATTGAAATGCTGGTCACAGATGAGAGTCCATCGCCTCTCAGTACTGTTATAAATCTCCAGGAATCCTTCAAATGGTTCATCTCCACCGTGAAGGCGAACCAGGTTTGGTATATTTGGGTCATCTTCATCTGGGTCAACTTCCTCATGCAGTCGCCGGCGTTGCCTTACATTGTCAACAGTTCGTAACTTGTCTGGTTGGACCGGTTCAAACCGGATGCGTTGGTCTCTTGTTCCTCTAGCGCTCAGCGTCCCAAGCACCAGTATTCCCACATTGGGGTAGAACTCTAATTTCACGCCTTTCTCTATGAACATGGAGGCCGAAGGCATGATGGTAAGATCCCGGTTTACTATATAAGGTTCAGACCGTGTGGTCAATCTCAGATCCATATCTTCGATACGACCCCCCAGAGGTTTGTCTGGATCAAAGGGAGGCCTCCAGACTCCACCGCTGGATTCTGGAGCATCAAAGCTATCCCCCATCAGGTAGGGATAGTACTCTGCTATGGCATAGCTGTTCCAGTCATCAAAGTCAAATATACGCTGCTGGATCTCCTCCTGTTCTGTAGTTCCCCACCAGTTCCAACGCACATCCAGGTAGTTCTCAAGGGAAGAGGAAGCATAGCCTCCAACCAATTCAAACGCCAGATGGTTATCGAACAAGTTCCGGTTAATGGTGATGTTTTGGACCCCTTTTACTCCAAATGTGTAGCTTGTAGGACTTGATGTAGGTCCTGGAGGGAGGCCATCATCCAGCTTCTGATTTCTCTTAAAGTCGTTGTATTCCACTCGGGCATCCACCCACCGTGTGTAGGGGGTATGACTGTTCATGTTCAACTCCACAATGTACTTTCCGGTATTTTCCAAAAACTCGTTTTCATACATTTCAAAGTCCTTCTCTGTCCCTGTGATGCTCACACACCCAAGCTTACAGACATTGCCTTGAAATCGATTCCTTGCTATGCTTGAGTTGCAGTAGAAACCATCGATGCGGAACTCAAAGTCACCATTCATCTCGAAGACAGTATCATTGACATCAACACTATGGTTATAGAGCTCCGAATACATCAGGTTGACTTTTGGCAGCTCTATGTCAAATCCTCCTCCATGGTTTCTTTCAAATCTATTATGCGTTACTTGCCAGATCCAGACGTTATTTGAGAACTCAATGTGATTGTGTTCTGCCAGAATTCCGCCGTAGTTCTCTGTGAAAAAGCACCCGTCCACCTCGTATGTTATCTCGGCCAGTTTGGAGGGCGCCTGCAGTTCCTCAAACGTCGGCAAATACAGCTCATGGTACTTCGTAATGCTCGGAACATGCAACGCTTCGTGACGATTCTCACGGAAGGTAACGCCATATATCGTGATGGTTTCCCAACGGTAGCGAAAGAAGAGATCTTGGTATTCATTGGACGGCTGGTTATAGTGGCGGGTTATGATTCCATACTCGTTGTGGGTTGTAGTAGAATTTTTCACTATCAGACGTCCAAATGGCCAAGACCACTGAAAATGCTCTGAAAAACAAATGATATATATACATGTGTATGGTGTATTTTATTGAAGCAAAAGCAAACAAAAAAGTATGAAAGTGGTATAACAAATTTTGCAGAGATATAAAGGAATGCTGGAATTAAGATCAACCACAGTGGAGACCAATGTGGACCATGAAATACTAGAGTACTGATGAGTAATTTTTGATAGCCCAATAAGGGGATTACTGAGGTGGTCTTGAAGCTCCACCGCACCTTTAATACATTATAATCTGTTACATATAATTGCCCATAGCTTTAACATGTGTTCCACACTACACTTTTTTTATAACTCTTTTTTTTTGTAAGATAAAAACCTCAAAGCCTATATAAGTACCAGCACTCAAGTGCCTTAGACATTCTCTCTTTTATAACACATGATTCGATATACATTTGTACATGTGTATTGGTTTCTTTGTTTTGTTTTTTTCCCTACGGCTACAAACTTAAGGTATTTATTTAGGTGAGGCCCCAACACATTACATGTATTCTTGCTGCGCCTTTTGTTTCTTATCATTAACATACTTGATCGAACCACGAAGGCGAATCTTCCAGTGGCAATGCCATTCACAACCCATCGCACGGTGAGGAATCTCGCAGATGACTCGATGGGAAAATCCACCAAATCGTCTTCAATCATCCAGCGACGAGTGTTCGGCCCAATACCGCTGATGGGACCGTCGAACACCGTGACATTTTCGGTGGCTGTGTCTGGGTTATAGTCGATCAGGTCGAGCACGACACGATGCTCCGAATTACACTCGATCTCCACCTGGAAAGTCTCCCCCATGCTCTCTGCCGTCTGCTGCGTGATGACAAATTCGCGGCCCTCATTATCTAGATGGATGCTATTTAGGTTTTCGTTCAAAATGTGAGGCTCCATGATCCCTGCACGGATCTGAAATGCTTCATAGGTCGTGTAGTGCGGGTTGTATTCAAATCCAGCCTTGACGTTCTCGATAAACGTACAATTTTCCACCGTGAAAAATGAGCCTCGCACAGACACCCCGGTCCCCAGGTTGTTACTAATGACGCTGTGTCGGATGGCAGCATTCGTGTAGACATCATTTTTCATTATTTCCATCCCATCATGTTCATTGCCAGTGATGAGTAGGTTCTCCATCGTGTGGACATTGTAGCTGATTTTGATGGCTGGACTGTATATAATAAGAGTTGGGTCCATGAGGCCAGCCTCTGTTACTACAGTATACTTCATCAGGCTAGAGCGAGCAGTGGTTAGGAAATGCACACCTGAAAAATACACACAAAATATTTAGTTTTAGTAACTCATGTGATAAATATGACAATTATAACAGATCTCGTAAATAAGCTAACTCACAAGCCATGATGTTAAATAGTTCTGGCCAAGATAAGGACAGAAATTGAAAGCAAAAAATCTGAAACTTTATGAATTCTTAAATGATACAATAACTACAATTTAACATACAACCCATTTGCACTATGTACTGTTAGTATCCATCCATTTTAAATAATCTACAAAGCAGAATGAACGACCGGCATTTTTAGCAAACACCTATATATCAAATTACCTACTCATGCAATCCCCCTACCTCTCTTAATTAACACTCTCTAGAGAGGACACCTCAGAAGAAAGGACACATTGGCAGCAAGTACCATAAATGCATGTGATGCTTTCTCACCAAAGATCACCTCTCTAATAAGGACAGAATTATTGGGCAGAAGGGGTGTCCTTATTAGAGGGGGATCACTGTATATGTTTATATATAAAATCTTTTGTTTTACCTGCCCAGGATGGTGGTTTACAACGGACATACACATCGTCGGTGTGGTTACAGGAGTGATCCAGAGGCCCGTCCGCCTCACACATGGTGATGTCCATATCTAATTCCTGACAGCGCACGCTACTCCGCCAGATTATCTGCTGGTCCGGTCCCGGCAGGAAGTCGTACAGACCCCAGTCATCGTGGTGTACCACCCAACCCATCATCTGACACACCACAGATGCATCCAGCAGAGACCACTCCTGGAAAATTGGTTTGTGGAACATTTATGAATGCACATACAGAACAGAAACATGTTACCAGCAAAAGAATATTTATTAAACAGCCTTACTATGTTCCTTAAACAGTCTAGACAATTAATCATTAAATGTAAAAGCTTCAGGTTACAGCAACAGACTGAGAGGCTGTAATAGACAGCTTTGTGCATGTTGTATAATTTGTTGCATGTCGAGAAAAGAGAGATATTTGGGTCTACGAGGGCACCCAGCAAGCAAAGTATAGAACAGTTATGGCTTTAAAGATTATATAGAACCTCTGAATTTAGTGGAATGGTTCACCAGGAGTGACTATATACATGTACTGTTTTAGTAACATGATCTCCTGACACTGCTAATTTGCTAAATTATAAATGTATTTTAATTTTATGTATTGGCGGTATCAATAAACATAAGCAATACTGGTACTATGATTTGCTGTCAGGCTGTAGCAGTGGATTCCTATATGATATGCTTCTGTCAGTATGCTTGTAATGGATTCCTATATGATATGATTCATATGCTTGTTACAGAGCAGGCTTAAATGGGATGATCAGGAGTGCTGTATAAATCCAGGTACCTATTATTGCTAAATATGTTTACTCTGCAAGAAGATAATAAGAGACAGAAATAATACTATTTGTACGTTGAGAATGTCCATCAATGCAAATCTAGTAATGCACATGTATGGTCATAACAAATTTTAATCAAAAAAATTGAAACCCACTTCATCACAGAATTGTTTGGATGGGGTGTTGATAAATATCTGTTAATTACACCAGTAATAACGCTTTACTTTAGCATTTTTCAAAGGGATGCCTTGCCATCAATTTGCTGGTCATTTAATCCCGTACGTGTTCATCACCTGCAGGCCTTCATTAACTCACTGAAGTTGAAGTACTAAAGAACTTTCCAGGTAACTAAAGGAGCTAGTGTGACTTTTGATGGGTTATACCTAGACACTGCCAGGACTGGGCGATTCCCCTACCTCTCTACAGATAGTCCCCCATTCCTCCTCCCCTTCGGGTCTGATTTCCACACGGCCCTCGTACTGGTTGGGACCATCCACCAGGCGAACGAGACTGCTGTTGTGATAGGTGGATGTATTCTGCAAACGCAGTGTCACCTGTTCCGCCTCATTGCCCACGGATTGCAGCTCATTCTGAACTAGCATACCAATGGAGTTCTCAAACTCCAACGTTGTTCCGGGAGTCAAAAAAAGGAGTCCGTTAGCTCCAGTTTTTATTATAATGATATCTCGATCTACTTTGTAGGTCTTGCCGGGTGTAGTGTGAAATTCGTCCAGCAGGTGGCCACCAATCGTGTCACCTCGCTCGAAATTCCATATGTGAGGATCCTGATCGTCTGTGACAACATTCGAGTACAGATTGTCACTTTTCAAACACGGGTGATACTGAAGCCTAGGAAGATCATAGCGGCTGTATTGATCAAATATCTTACGTTCGGCAATGATCTCATAGTCATAGGTCCCCCACCATTGACGGGAAATGTCTAACTCATAGCTTTTGTCTAAGAGATGAGTTGCCACTTCGTACGTTGAATCCGGATTCACAAGGTGGTTTCGACTGAAGTTGACATTGTCGGAAGAAACAACCGCAACAGCGTATGCACGCGCACGCTCATTCAGCGTTGGAAAAGCACCTTCGATGACGTTGCCATCAAAAACGTTATACTTGAAATCCAGCTTCTGACGCCTACTGCGATGGGACAATCGTAAATTTGCCACGTAGAAACCCCGGTTATTGCGAAAGGTGTTTCCCATAACTTCGTAACTGACATTCATCAAACCATATGCTTCACCGAGCAAGAAGTCGTCCGTATTGTCAATCAGCAACGTATGTCTTGGATGGTCATCGAAGGTGTTATTAGCAATACGGCCATAGACATTTATCATTGGGCTTATCTTGATTGCGTGACCGTAATTTGCTTCAAAGACATTATAACCAATGGTGAAGTTGGTCATGTTCTGGCTCGGAACTAATTTATAACATGATTCCATTTCAATGGCATCGTGTTGGTTGTGAGAAAAGTAGCTATCATTGATGACTGCCGATCCAGCCACGCAACAGTTCCCGACACGCACACCAAAGCCGTCATTGAAGACGAATTCCGACTTAGCCACTTCCAGGCGTTGTTCGCGGGCATATCTCGTCTTGTTGTCGACACGGGTTTCGTTGACAGTCACGTTGATGCCGTTTCCCACATTATGGCTGAAAGTGGACATGTTGAATATCCGCCATCCCCCATCGTAGGTAACATTGACACCGTTATCCTGGTTGTAGTTGACTCTGCTGGCATTCACCAATACATCACCTGGAAAAGAATATCAGTCTGAAAATGTGTCCCTTTTACTTTCACAACAAACTAATTTCGAAATAATCGCCTTTGTTTAGTACAATTACTTCCACCACATAAAATGCCACCATATATTTTACCCTGATTCTCCACCAATATGTCACAGTGATTTCTGCGTCTATATCTTTCAACTATCAGCTAGTCTAAGAGGGAATGAGGGATGTCAATAACAATATTACTTCTTCTTCTCTCTTGTTTCATTGTGTTAACTCTATTAATTAGCCCCAAACACCAAATATGAATACCGGTATTTTATCACAATTTTAGACTTCCATATCACATCCCTATTCCCTGTGGCAGCCAAGATTCATACTGCCACTTAAACTTTTCTGTTAACCTGCTTATTCTCAAGCTTCCTACTATGGAACAACAGTTACCCAATCTTCTGCCATACTACAGTAATCTGTTGTTCCAGTTCCAGTAAATCACCAAACAGCAGAATGGCACATTCAGAAAGGGGTTTCACAAACTTGGTTAAGCTCAATAACAATCTAAAACATTTGGGACAAGCTCAAAGATTTCCAATTTTCTTATTTCTAGGTTGGTCTTATGTCTAGGGTGGTCTTATTTCTAGGTTGGCCTTATTTCTAGGGTAGTCTTATTTTTAGGGTGGTCTTATTTCTAGGTTGGTCATTTCTAGGGTGGTCTTATTTTTAGGCTGGTCTTAATTCTGGACGTTTCTACCATATTCACATACCAGCTCCTCCTAACACACGGATTCCAGCCCCATGTTCATTATGCAGGACATTGCTGGCGTTGATGAAGAGAAAGTTCCTGACATTCTCCAGAAACATGCCATGCTGGGTGTTGTTCTGGACGTTGGTGTTGTTCACATACAGTTCCGGCATGGAGGCTAAAAAGGGGGAAAGAAACTCATACTGCATACAATGTTATACATTTCAGATTTCAAAATTGTGGAATTCTTCACACTAATAATTTGGCTCCATGAGTATTTTTGTTCTAAATTTCCAATTAGCAAAGGGCTGTCAATTAATGCAAATTACTCAGTAAAATTTTGATTCGATACATATGCACTTGACATTATGTATCTATGAAGGAAAACTTCTCACAGTGGTAAGATTTTCTATCATTACCATGTTTATGTTCTTGCATTACATCAGTGATTTGAGCATCCTGACTCTCTTTAATAATCATAGAAACAACTGCCCCCATAATAAACTGAGTAATAATGTAAGTTTACATCATCATATTTCCCCCATGCATGTGGAAAAATGTTCTTTCATGACACTCATATTGCATAACAAGATGCTAACACTACTCCATGTTCTCAGAATGTCTCAGGATTCTTCTTTTTTTTCAATTACACCAGCTGATATCACATGAATAGCTGCAACTACATTTGCCAGCTATACTATAGCTTTATTAGGGGCACTTTGGAAGACAGTAAAATTAAAAGCTTGAAAAATCAGCATCTTTCACAATCTCATATCAGTAGTTCAGGTTCTTCCATCACGTTTTATATCATCCAAAGAACAACCAACAATTTATAGTCCACATAACTAAAAATTTGTACTCTGTTTCATGAAACGTATAGACATCTTTAGAGTGGCATCTTTACATTTTATGAAACAGAACTTCAAGACATCTTTACATTTTCTGAAACAGAGGCGTGGCAGGTCTTCTCTGAATAAAAAGGTGTACCTTCTGTAGCCATACATACGGCATATTGGAGCACCGGCATGTAAGGAATCATAACTTTGTCCATTTTTTCACATGCTAGATCTATATAAATCTAAATTATTCTCTATACGTCGTCCTGGTAGTTACATTTTTCACATACAGCAAATTTTTTCACACCAACCTTTTGCAGTATCGACCAGAATCGTGAATTTGATACAGTCCCTTAGGGTGGGACATTCATTTTCTTCCACAACGCCTTCTGGGAAGGTGAACTCCACATACATGTACTGGTATGTTGAAACAATCCCCTGGGGCAGTGTGCCATTAATAATCGGGTAGGTAGCAATTAACGGATGAGATTTATCCCGTCCATCATACACAGACAGGGTGGCGTATATGTCTGGTTCGATGTTCATCTCCAGGAAGTTTAACGTAAGTCTCTGTCCTTGAATCGTTGTAAACCTCTGAAATCCAAAATGAATAAAAATTTTATATTAAAATTTGATATAGTTGCACCATGAGGTGTCAAACCGTAATTCTTATACCGTTAGCGCCAGTCAACGGATGACTAATAGTTCATCACCTATATCAGTGTCAAACCGTAATTCTTATGCCGTTGGCTCCAGTCAAGTTCGGGCTAGCAAGCCACCGGAAGGAAGCAAAATTTTTACATGTCCCCTTCACAGCATGATATCCACAAGCCTGGCAGTTGGAATAACTGCATTTCAAGTGTTAGAATGTTTCTTAGCAAAGCGTGGGATTGAAAACAGACTGTAAGTTAAGGCTCTAGCATAAATTGAAGTTGCTTAAGTTGATTAAAAATAAATAAACTTGATTCAAACAAAATGTGCCTTAACTACCTATCCACACTCCACAGGGACTCAGTGTCACCAACATGGTTATCCTAACAGGGTTGGACATTAACTTATTTTGAGACTTGTCCTGTTGGACAAGTGAGGGTAATTTTCACTTGTCTGAAATGAAAATTCACTTGCCCAAATTTTTTGTCTGGTTCTCATTGGCAGGGTTTTCTGTTCCTATAACTACTTTTAGCATAAAGAGGGTTCAAATTTTAGTTCAGTGGGAAGTTCAGTTGTCCGACAGTTACTTTCAGTTGTCCCTGGCAGTCGGACAATCCTTAATGTCCATCCCTGCCTAGTAATAAGCTACCTTTCCACAAGGACTCAGTGTGCCCAGCATGTATACCCAGTAATAAGCTACCTTTCCACAGGGACTCAGTGTGCCCAGCATGGTTATCCCAGTGATAAGTTGAGGGTAGGACTCTGCTCCGGGTAGATTGACCAGGTTACAAAACGTCAGTGACTCATCTATCACAGGGAACCAGCCGTCCACAAACTTGGCCTTCAACCCATTTCCCAGGTTATACTGCATGGTGGAGTCCGTTATGTTCACGCGTCCCAGTAAAGTCTCGACGGACAGACCATGACCTGGCAAACAAAGAAACAGAGTGATGAATTGCAAACTCATGTTTATTTTAATTCTTTAATGGCATCACAACTGTAACATATGTTAAACTTGTAAATGTAAATACAAATGGCATTTAGTTGCCCTGCTTTCGTGTCAACCATGTTATCATGGTTAAACATCATCGACCATGGTCAAAACATGTTAGGCAATCTTTGGTGGTCAGTGACCATGTTTGGCAATGGAAGATTGC
>JAAUYG010017618.1_pt1 | contig 13618 bp, 11 predicted proteins | sample 7278091 | NCBI WGS metagenome assembly JAAUYG01 (sample SAMN14350201, study PRJNA611818) | marine sediment metagenome | isolation source: surface marine sediment (0.6m) | place: French Polynesia: Moorea | collected 2018-08
CGACGGCGGCACGCCCGGAGGCAAGGGCGGCCCCGGCAAGCCGCGCCGGCCGCGCAAGCCCGGCAAGCCCAAGAGCAAGCTCCCGGTCCTGGTCGAGTAGGCGGGGCCTTGTCGCGCCTCCAGACCGTTCGGACCTTCTACGACCTGCCGGCGGCCGAGGTCGCACGCTCCGCCCTTCTCGGGCATGGGATCCCGTCCCACCTGCTCGACGCGCATCTCGCCGGCAATGCCTGGCACTACACCTTTGCCCTCGGCGGCATCCGTCTTGCCGTTCTTGAGGACCACGCGGAGCTGGCCCGGCAGGTCTTGGACCTGCCGACGGAGTCCGACGCCGATAGCGATCCCATCGATGTCTGCCCGGATTGCGGGACCGACGACGTTTTCCGCCCGGGCTCCCTGGTTGCCGGCGCGCTCGGGTTTCTCATCTCCGCGATACCTTTTCCTGTCGTTCTGAGGCGCCGGAGCTGCCGGGCCTGCGGTGCCGGATGGCACAAGGCCGCCTGATCGATCGGGTCCCGATATGCTCTCCGCTTGCCTCACCGGGTTTCGCGTCGTCGACCTCTCGCAGTACCTGCCGGGGCCCTTCGCCGGCCAGATCCTGGCCGACCTGGGCGCCGAGGTGGTCAAGGTCGAGCCGCCGGGCGGCGATCCCATGCGCGCCATCGGCCCGCCGGACCCGGACGGAGTTTCGGCCTATTACAGGCTGGTCAACGCCGGCAAGCGGGTGGTCCGGATCGACCTCAAGGCCGAGGCGGGGCGGGCGGCCTTCGCCGATCTGATCTCCCGGGCCGACGTCCTTCTGGAATCCTACCGCCCCGGCATGCTGGCCCGCCTCGGCTTCGACCGGCCCGCCCTGACTGCGCTGAACCCGCGGCTGGTCCACTGCGCGCTCTCGGGCTACGGCCAGACCGGGCCCTACGCCGACAAGGGCGGCCACGACCTCAACTACCTGGCCTGGGGCGGCGGCCTGGCGACCTCCGGCAGCGAGGCGCGGCCGGTGATGTCCCACCCGCCCGTCGCCGACCACGCCGGCGCGCTGCAGGCGGTGATCGCCATCCTGGCCGCCCTGCTGCGGCGCGAGCGGGACGGGCAGGGGGCCTTCCTCGACGTCAGCTTGGCCGAGGCGGTGCTGGCCTGGCAGGGCGGCCAGCTGACCGCCGCCCTGCGCGGCCGGCCCATGACCCGGGGCCGGGACCTGCTGAACGGCGGCGCGGCCTGCTACCGGATCTACGAGACCGCCGACGGCCGCTTCGTCACCCTCGGCGCCCTGGAGCCGAAGTTCTGGGCCGCCTTCTGCGAGGCGGCAGGCCGGCCGGACTGGATCGCCCGGCAGGCCGAGGCCCTGCCGCAGGGCGATCTCATCGGTGAAGTTGCGGCCCTCTTCGAGTCGCGGCCCCTGGCCGAATGGCAGGCGGTGTTCGACGGTGTCGACTGCTGCTGGCAGCCGGTCCTCGAAGCCGAGGAGCTGCTGGCCGATCCCCAGGCGCGGGCGCGTGGGCTGCTGTGCCGGACCGAGGGCTTGGTCGAGGTTTTGTTCCCGGCCCTGATCGATGGCGCGGCGGCGCAGCCGCGCGCGCCCTTGGAAGAAGTAGCAGTCGACGCCGCCCTCCGGTCCTGGGGCGCTTGAGTCCGGCCCGGCTTGCGGCCCGCCGTTATCGGCCCGTCATGATCGGCCCGTCATGATCGGACCGTCACGGACGCAGGCTTCTCATCGTTTCGGCACCCTCTGGAATTAGGACGGACGGCTGCCCTCGGGGTCGGCAGCCGCCCGTCCACGAGGCCTCGCGGTCCCGCACCGCCAGGCTGCTACCTGGCCCGTCGGCAAGCTTCGGTCGTCGCCGTCGAGGAAAAGGTTCAAATGCCGCTGGCGCGTTCTCGCGCTCTCGGAGAGGGCGGTCAGCCGCAGCCGTCCTTGCGGTAGGGGCCTTCGCCGGCCAGGGCCCGGGCCTCGTGGGAGATCGCCCGGCCCTCGCGCAGCAGGAAGTCCTCCACCGCCTGGCGGAAGCCGCCGTCGGCGATCCAGTGGGCGCTGTAGGTCTCGACCGGCAGGTAGCCGCGCTGGATCTTGTGCTCGCCCTGGGCGCCGGCCTCGACGTGCTGCAGGCCTTCCTGGATCGCGTAGTCGATGGCCTGGTAGTAGCAGAGCTCGAAGTGCAGGAACTTGAAGTGGCCCAGGCAGCCCCAGTTGCGGCCGTAGAGGGTGTCGCCGCCGCGCAGGTTGAGGGCCCCGGCGACCGGCCGGCCCTCGTCCTCGGCCAGGACCAGGACGACCTTCTCGCCCAGGGCCGCGCCGATCTGGCGGAAGAACTCCCGGGTCAGGTAGGGATGGCCCCACTTGCGGTCGCTGGTCGCGATGTAGAAGCGGTAGAAGGCGTCCCAGTGCCGCGGCGCGATGTCGCCGCCGCTGCGCCGGGTGATCGCCAGGCCGCTGGCCTCGGCCTCGCGGCGCTCCTTGCGGATCGCCTTGCGCTTGCGCGAGGCCAGGGCGCCGAGGAAGCCGTCGAAGTCCTCATAGCCCCGGTTGTCCCAGCGGTACTGCAGGCCGCGCCGCTGCAGCATGCCCAGGTCGCCCAGCAGCGACCATTCCCTTTGAGTCGGGAAGGTGACGTGGGCCGAGGAGATCTCGAGCTGCCGGGCCAGCTCGACTATGGCCCCGGCGAGGACCCCCGCCGTCTGCCGCCAGTCGGCCTCGGGATGGACCAGCAGCCTGGGGCCGGTCACCGGCGTGAAGGGGACGCTGGACTGCAGCTTCGGATAGTAGCGGCCGCCAGCCCGCTCGTAGGCGTCGGCCCAGGCCCAGTCGAAGACGTACTCGCCATAGGAATGGCTCTTGAGGTAGAGCGGGACGCAGCCCAGCAGACGGCCCTCGTCGTCGTGGTAGGCCAGATGTTGGGGCAGCCAGCCGGCCTCCTGGCCGACCGAGCCGCTGTCCTCCAGGGCCTTCAGAAAGGCGTGGCTGACGAAGGGGTGGTCCGGTCCGGCGCAGGCGTCCCAGGCCACCGCCGGGATCTCGTCGATCCCGGTCAGGACCCTGATTGCGGCGGGCTCGCTTCCGTCCGGCACCTCGCGCTCCTCCTTTGCGTCACTGTGGCGCGGTCGCGCCCGCTAAGGACTACGCCGATCGATCCCTGACGGATTGTCGCGGATGCCGGCCTGCCCCAATAACTATGGGGAGCGGCAGGCCGAAAGGCGAGGGGCGCTTTAGAGAGATCTATGGTCCCGGCTCAATCCGCGACTTCGATCCTCGCGGCGAGTCGTCGCAGCGCTTCCAGGTCCGGCTCCTTACGCGGCCAGGTCAGGCCGACCCCGTCGTCCTCGTGACGAGGCAGGACATGGACGTGGACATGCGGCACGGTCTGCCAGCCGGCGGCGCGGTTGGCCTGAAGGATGGTCAGGCCGTCCGGCCGGAAAGCGGCCTCGACCGCCTTCGCCACCTTGGAGACGCTGCGGAACAGTGCGGCAACGCGGTCCTCGTCGAGGTCGAGCAGGGTGGCGGCCGGCTCCTTGGTGACGACGATGACGTGGCCGGGGTTGACCTGACCCGCATCCATGAAGGCGAAGGTCTCCGCATCCTCGTAGACCTTGGCGCAAGGGATCTCGCCGGCGATGATCCGGCTGAACACGGTCTCCGTCATAGCGGTTGGGGCCTCCTGTTTGGGATCGTCCTCTCGATCCTAGCAGCCCGCCGGCCGCGCCGACCGGCGGGCTGGCGAAAATCCGACTCCGGGTTAAGATCACGGCCGGCCGCTCGGCGAAGATGGCCGGGACCGTCTGCAGGACCGAAAGCTTATGTCCGATGGCAAGGCCGCGCTTCAGGGCGCCTTCGGCCGAGTCGCTCTGCTCGACGTCGACCGGCCGGTGGTGACCCACGCCCACCCGCAGTGCCACGTCCTGATCAAGGTCGGCGGCGCGGACAGTGTCTTCCGGGTCAAGGACCGGGACTATCCCCTGGCCGAGGGCACGGCGGTGCTGGTCAACTCCTGGGAGCCGCATGCCTACCCGCATGCCCCCGCTGCGCCGCGCTCCACCGTGCTGGCGCTCTATGTGAACCCGGCCTGGCTGGCCGGGATCGAGCGCGGCTTCGCGGCCAGCGCCGCCGCCGGGTTCTTCGCCCGGCCTTGCGTTCCTCTGACCCCAGGTGTCAGGCGCAGGGCTTACGAGATGGGGGAGGCCTTGCTGGCCGGCGCCGAGGCGCACGGCAGCCATCTTGCGCTCCTGGCCGATCTGATGATCGCGGTCGTCGAAGACTTCTCCGAATGGCGGCGCCTGTCCGTGGCGGACGGGCGCTCCGTGCCGGACTTCCGGGTCCGACGGGCGATCCGCTTTCTCGAGGACAACCTTGGCCGGGATTTCACCTCGGCGGAGGTCGCGCGGGCGGCGGGGCTATCCCGGCCGCACCTTTTCGAGGTTTTCCGGCGCAACACCGGCGTCACCCCGCAGCTCTACTACAACGCCCTGCGGATGGAGGCCGCCTACCGCGCCCTGCCGGGTGCGGGGGAGACCATCGCCGGACTCTCCGCGAACCTCGGCTTCGCGGCACCCGGCGCCTTCACCCGCTTCTTCCGTAATAACCTGGGAATCGCCCCACGCGACTACCGCCGCAGCCTGCGCGAGACCGGCTTGCTCGGCTAGGAAATCTCGAAGATCGCGTCGACCTCGACCGCCACGCCGCGGGGTAGGGAGGCGGCCGAGACTGCGGCTCGGGAGTGCTTGCCCTTGTCGCCGAAGACCTCGACCATCAGGTTCGAGGCGCCGTTGATGACCTCGGGCTGGTCGGTGAAGTCGGCGGTCGAGTTGACGAAGCCGCCCAGGCGGACGCAACGCACCACCCGGTCCAGGTCGCCGCCGCAGGCCGCCTTGACCTGGGCGATGATGTTGAGGGCGCAGAGCCGTGCCGCCGCCTCGCCATCCTCGATCTCGTAGTCGCGGCCCAGCTTGCCGACGTACTGGATCTCGCCGTTGTGGATGGTGATTTGCCCGGCCACGAAGACCTGGTTGCCGGAGACCACGTAGGGCACGTAGTTGGCGGCGGGGGCGGCCGCCTCCGGCAGCTCGATCCCCAGTTCCTGCAGGCGCGCGTCGATCGCTCCGGCCATGTCGCTTTGTCCTCCCTGTCGGCAACGTGTTCCCCAAAGGCGGCGGCGAGCTTATCCGGCCCCCGTCCGCCCAGCAAGGGCCGGGGTCTGCGACAAGACGGGGTCCGTGACAAGACGGGGTCCGCGACAAGACGGGGGCCCGATCGAGACCATGCGGCCATTCGCTAATCTCTTTGAAAGCCAAATGTGTGAAGACGCTTCCATTCGGGTTTCAATTGTCGCTCGGCGGAAGGCATCCGGGAACATGGCGCATTGCCTGCAAGTACATGGAGTCTACGCGCTACGTCCTTGGTCGGGGCAGGGCGACCTTTGGCATTTTTTCCTTCGTTTCGACGACAGTGCCGGCATCTGGCGTGGCCATGTCCCCGCCGGAGCACGTCGACGGGCGATCCGCTATGGCGTGGATTTCGAGGAAGGTGGCGGTTTCTGGATCACCAGCAGGGCCGGGTCATCCACGTTCGATCGTCTTGTCCGTGCCGCTGTGCCCTGGGAAAAGGCGGCCATCGTCGCGCGCTCGATCAACCATGCCTATGCCTCCGCCTGCCATCGGGCCTTGTTCCAGGCGTCAAGCCTCAGCAAGGCGATGGAACGGCTGCGCGCCGCCTTTCCGGACCTGCCGGAGCAACACGAAGGCGAGCAACGCCGTGACTATCTGGAACGCGCTCGACGCTGGCTTTCTGCCATCGACGGAGTCGACCCGAGCTATCTGGAACAGATTCGCTTCGCTTGGCACCGCGATGCCGCTCACCGGATGCGCGTGGCTGCCCTGACCGCGCCCTATAGGACCTTCATCGCCGGTCGTGACCGGGAGGCCATTGCCGGCGAAGAGGCTCGACTGCTTGCTCTTCAGGCGTCAGACCTGCGCGCGTTTGACGACGTGCTGGATGGGCTCGTTCAAGGCCGCGGTCTCGATCGCTTCACGGCCCGCTACGATGTTCATGACGACCTCGTGGTGGCCGCCCGCCTCGTTGCCACGGCTTCGCTGCGAAGCCGCCTCTCGCCCTTCGTCATCTCCGGTCTCTGGAGCACACACCCCTGTACGCTTGACCAAGGGCGGCTCGTCCCCGGGGAGGCGAGGCCGTTCGACGGCGAAGACTGGGATCTTTGGCGCATCGACCCGCCTCCGGTCGGTTCGCATGATCCCTGCGTCTTCTATCAGCATGCCGCGCTCAATCTGGATGAAATGATCGACCGCATGAGGGAACCGGAAAGGCACCTCGGACCGGTCGTGGATGGCTTTCTGCGGGGCTTCACGACCGACCGCTTGCCGCGCTTCCGCCGGGCCGAGGCGGCGCACCTCGTCGACAACTACTTCATCGTCGCCGAGGTCGCAGACACCGAGCCGGCGAGCCTCCTAGGGGCGTTCTCGGACCCGGTGACGCCGCGGGGAGACCCTATGGGGCGCTCGGTCGACAGGCTGCTCAAGAGTTGCGACGCGATCCGGGCGAACGCTGAGCCGGGCCATGCCGCATGCCTCAGCAACCTCGCATCACCGGCCGTTGGCGGAACCGGGAAAGCAGAGAGAGTCTCAAGCCCTCGGGAGCTGGCATCCTGGGCCGCCGAAAGGATCGGGCCTCTGCTGAGCTAGCCCGCATTTCTCACCGTGACCACGGTGAGAAATGCGGGCTAAGCCTCAGGGCTACTGATGCAAGTCCTGCCGTCGAAGCCGTCCAACGCCCGAGCGCTCCCAAAAAGAGGGGCGGACCGCCGTCCGCCCCAAGGTCACAGGGAGAACTCAGACATGAGTCGTCGGATAGGGCGCGCTCGCCTGCGCGCGACTTCCACCGCTCCTCATGAGCAGCCGCTGGTGGCGCCGCAGGTCACGCACTTCATGCAGGTCCCGTTGCGCACCAGGGTGAAATTGCCGCAGCCTTCACAAGGGTCGCCTTCGTAACCCTTGAGGCGCGCTTCACGGACGCGCTCGAGCCGGATATCCACGGTCTCGGTGACTACGGTCTCGACGGCAAGGGCTTCGGCGGAGCCCTGTGCGCCGGCGAGCTGTGAGGTGGCGGCGCCCGATGCCTCGGCCTTGAGGGCCGTCGCGCCGGAGCCGCCGCCGCCGTTCAAGACGATCAGCTGGTTGCGGACGTAGCCGTTGGAGGCGATGCGGCGCACGGTCTCGGCCACCGCCTCGCGCTCGGATTCGGGCAGCTCGCCCTCCTCGTCGCCGCGCCCCACGCTGTCGGGCAGCAGGTCGTTGGGCTCGACGTGGGCCAGGTCGTTGCGGCCCAGGTAGGAGATCGCCAGCTCCCGGAACATGTAGTCGATGATCGAGGTCGCCATCTTGATGGCGTCGTTGCCCTCGACCATGCCCGAGGGCTCGAAGCGGGTGAAGGTGAAGGCCTCGACGTATTCCTCCAGCGGCACGCCGTACTGCAGCCCGATCGAGATCGCGATCGCGAAGTTGTTCATCAGGCTGCGGAAGGCGGCGCCCTCCTTGTGCATGTCGACGAAGATCTCGCCCAGGCGGCCGTCCTCGTACTCGCCGGTGCGCAGGTAGACCTTGTGCCCGCCGACGATGGCCTTCTGGGTGTAGCCCTTGCGCCGCTCGGGCAGGCGCTCGCGTTCCGTGACCCGCTCGACGATGCGCTCGATCACGCGCTCGGCGACGATCTCGGCCCGCGCCGCGGCCGGCGCCTCGGCGATGGTCTCGACCAGGTCCTCGGCCGCCTCGCCGTCGTCGTCCAGCAGGGCCGAGGACAGCGGCTGCGACAGCTTGGAGCCGTCGCGGTAGAGCGCGTTGGCCTTGAGGCCCAGCTTCCAGGACTGGCGGTAGGCGTTCTTGCAGTCCTCGACCGTGGCGTGGTTCGGCATGTTGATGGTCTTGGAGATCGCCCCGGAGATGAAGGGCTGGGCGGCCGCCATCATCTCGATGTGGCTGCCGACCGAAAGGTAGCGCTTGCCGATCCGGCCGCAGGGATTGGCGCAGTCGAAGACCGCCAGGTGCTCCTCCTTCAGGTGCGGCGCGCCTTCCAGGGTCATGGCGCCGCAGCAGTAGGTGTTGGCGGCTTCGACCTGGTCCTTGCCGAAGCCCAGCGCGGCGAGCATGTCGAAGGCCATGTCGTCGAGCTGCTCGGCGCTGAAGCCCAGGTGCTTGGTGCAGAAGTCCTCGCCCAGGGTCCACTTGTTGAAGGCGAACTTGATGTCGAAGGCGCTGCCCAGGCTGCCCTCCACGGCGTCCAGGCTGGCCTGGGTGAAGCCCTTCTCGATCAGCGCCTCGTGGTTGACCCCGGGGGCGTCCTTCAGGGTCCCGTTGCCGACCGCATAGCGGATGATCTCCTCGATCCGGGTCTCGTTGTAGCCCAGGGTCTTCAGGGCGACCGGGACCGTGCGGTTGATGATCTTGAAGTAGCCGCCGCCGGCCAGCTTCTTGAACTTGACCAGGGCGAAGTCCGGCTCGATGCCGGTGGTGTCGCAGTCCATGACCAGGCCGATGGTGCCGGTCGGCGCGATGACGCTGGTCTGGGCGTTGCGGTAGCCCTGGGCCTCGCCCAGGCGCAGCGCCTCGTCCCAGGCCTCGCAGGCCGCCGAGACCAGCGCCGGATCCGGGCAGGCCTCGCCGTCCAGGGCCACCGGGGCGATGGACAGGGCCTCGTAGCCCTCGTCCTCGCCGTGCGCGGCGCGGCGGTGGTTGCGGATCACCCGCAGCATGGCCTCGCGGTTCTCGGCGTAGCCGGGGAAGGGCCCCAGCTCGCCCGCCATCTCGGCCGAGGTGGCATAGGCGTCGCCGGTCAGGATCGCGGTCAGGGCGGCGGCCATGGCCCGGCCGGCCTCGGAATCGTAGCTCATGCCACCGGCCATCAGCAGGCCGCCCAGGTTGGCGTAGCCCAGTCCCAGGGTGCGGAACTCGTAGGACTTCTCGGCGATGGCCTTGCTGGGGAACTGCGCCATCAGCACCGAGATCTCGAGGGTCAGGGTCCAGAGCCGGGTGGCGTGGCGGTAGGCCTCGATCTCGAAGCGGCCGTCCTTGCCCAGGAAGGTCATCAGGTTCAGCGACGCCAGGTTGCAGGCCGTGTCGTCGAGGAACATGTACTCCGAGCAGGGGTTGGAGGCATCGATCCGGCCCGACTGCGGGCAGGTGTGCCACTCGTTGATCGTGGTGTCGAACTGGACGCCCGGATCGGCGCAGGACCAGGCCGCCTCGGCGATCTGGTCCCAGAGCTGCTGCGCCGGCAGCGTGTCCGAGACCTTGCCGTCGGTGCGGCGGATCAGCTTCCAGGTGCCGCCCTCTTCGACCGCTTCCAGGAACTCGTTGGTCAGGCGCACCGAGTTGTTGGAGTTCTGGCCCGAGACCGTCAGGTAGGCGTCGGAATCCCAATCGGTGTCGTAGGTGCGGAACTGGATCGAGGTGGCGCCCTGGCGGGCGAACTGGATCACCCGCTGGATGTAGTTGTCCGGCACCATGGCCTTGCGCGCCGCGCGCACCGCCGCCTTGAGCGCCGGGTTGCGCTTGATGTCGAAGGCGTCCTCCGGGTCGCGCGCCTCGGGCGCGGCCTGGCAGGCCTGGATCACTGCGTTGAGGTGCTTGCTGCAGAGCTTGGAGCCGGCGACCAGGGCCGCGACCTTCTGCTCCTCGACGTTCTTCCAGTTGATGTAGTCGACGATGTCCGGATGGTCGATGTCGACGGTCACCATCTTGGCCGCGCGGCGGGTGGTGCCGCCCGACTTGATCGCGCCGGCCGCCCGGTCGCCGATCTTCAGGAAGCTCATCAGGCCGGAGGAGCGGCCGCCGCCGCTGAGCGACTCGCCTTCGCCGCGCAGGCGCGAGAAGTTGGTCCCGGTGCCCGAGCCGTACTTGAACAGCCGCGCCTCGCGGACCCAGAGGTCCATGATGCCGTTCTCGTTGACCAGGTCGTCACCGACCGACTGGATGAAGCAGGCGTGCGGCTGCGGATGCTCGTAGGCCGAGGCCGCCTTGGTCAGCTTGCCGCTCTGGAAATCGACGTAGTAGTGGCCCTGGCTGGGGCCGTCGATGCCGTAGGCCCAGTTGAGCCCGGTGTTGAACCACTGCGGCGAGTTGGGCGCGGCCATCTGGCGCGCCAGCATGAAGCGCATCTCGTCATAGTAGGCGCGGGCGTCCTCTTCCTGGTCGAAGTAGCCGCCCTTCCAGCCCCAGTAGGCCCAGGTCCCGGCCAGGCGGTCGAAGACCTGCTTGGCCGAGGTCTCGCCGCCCCCCGACTGTTCCTTGGCCGCCTGTTCCTTGGCGGCCGGCTCCTTGGCGCCCTTCGGCCGCCTACCGCCCTTGGCGGCGGGCTCGGAGCGCCACAGCCAGGCCGGGACGCCCGCCTCCTCGACGCGCTTCAGCTTGGCCGGGATGCCGCGCTTGCGGAAGTACTTCTGGGCCAGGATGTCGCAGGCGACTTGGCTCCAGTCGGTCGGCACCTCGATGTCCGACTGCTGAAACACCACCGAGCCGTCGGGATTGCGGATCTCGCTCGACGTCTTGCGGAAGGGGATGGCCTCATAGACATCCTTGCCTTCCTCGGTGAACTGTCGCCTGATCCGCATGTGACCCCCTTTGTCGTTGAGTGCTGCCTGCGCTGGAGACCGGCGTCGCCAAGAATCCACCCCCAAAAATCCGGAGCCATTGCGGCCCAGAATTCACCCGAACAGGGATCCAAGGCAGGTCTCGTGATGAAGGGGGAGCTAACCACAAAATCTTGAGAGTGTCACCAGATTTTGTGGTTAATAAGGCAGATATCGGGATTTGTCCCTAGATGTAGTGGCGACTTTCCCTTGGGGTCAGCGGTGCTTTTGAGAGCCTGCCTGGGGTTGCCAGGCCAGCAGGACCAGGGCCGCGGTCAGCAGCAGGGCGCCCAGGTACTGCACGGGCCCGAGAAGCTCGCCCAGGATCACCGCGGCGATGGCGATGGTCAGCAGGGGCTCGGCATAGGACACCAGGCCCAGCCGGCCGGGGCAGGACAGGCCCATGGCGGCGAACTGCACCACGATGGCGACGGCGTAGAAGGCGCTGGCGCCGACCAGTCCGGCCCAGCCGGTGAAGGCGTAGGGCAGGCTGAAGCCGCCCAGCAGCATCAGCGCCGCGGCCAGCAGCAGGGCGCCGCCCAGGTTGACGTAGACGGTGATCGAGAAGACGTCGTGCAGGCCGACCAGGCGCCGGCTGACCAGGACCGTGACCGTGGCCCCCGCCGCGGCCAGCAGGGCGAAGACCAGGCCCTGGGGATCGAGCTCGGCATAGACGGTGGCCACGGCGAGCCCGAGCCCGAGCAGGGCCAGGAGCGTCGCGGCGAGCCGCCGGCCGCCCAGGCCGCCGGCGGCCGACAGCGGCACCAGGAGGGCGGCGACGAAGGGGAAGCAATAGAGCAGCAGGCAGGCCAGGCCGACCGGCAGGTAGAACACCGCCGCCAGGTAGCTGACGTTGGTCACGAACCAGGACAGGGTGACCAGGATGGTCAGGGGCCAGGCCTTGCGCGGCAGCAGGATCGGCCGCCGGAAGATCAGGATCATCATGACCAGCGCCAGGCTGCCCATGAGGTAGCGCATGAAGGCCACGGTCAGGGGATCGCTGCCGCCGTCGTAGGCGAGCCGCGCCAGGATCGGGATGCTGGCAAAGGAGACCGCCGCCGCCAGGGCGAACAGCAGCCCGGCGATCCAGGGGTCGGCTCGGCCGACGCCGCGCTCTCGGGTCTGCCCGATCTCGCTCATGACCTTTGGCCTCTCATTAGGCCATAGGGTATAGCTTATCGCTCCTGCTTTTCCATTAAGGATCGGCTTGCCATTGCGGCAAATTCGCCCGAAATCTGCGGGATTCAGGCTGGCTTGGCGAGCGGCAGGTTGACCAGCAGGTTCTGCGGCTTGAGCTTCAGCCGGCCGCTCTCCGACATGCAGAGCGCCAGATAGACCGGGCGGCCGGCCAGCTCGGGCCGCATCACGCCGGGGTCCCGGAAATCGAGGCGGAACAGCGAGAGCAGGCGGGCCAGGCGCGCCTCGCCGACCTCGGCTCCGGTGTAGAGGTCGTTGAGCAGCCGCGAGCCCTCGGCATCCAGGCCGAGATGCCAGGCCCACTTCTCGTCGCGGATCTCCTGGACCGGCTGCAGGCTGACCTCGACCTCGTGGAAGCGCCGGACCCAGGCCTCCAGGACCCGGCAGAGCGCGTCCAGCCCGGCCCCGGCGAAGTTGAGGTTCAGGACCAGGTCGTGGCGCTGGTCGCGCGACCAGTAGAGCGCGGCGTTGGCTTCGTCGATGACCTCGAGGTCGACCCGCCGCAAGGGCGTCTGCGCCTCCACGACCAGGCGTCCGAGGTCGCCGAAGCCGCCGCTGGTGGCGTACATCTCCACCGTCTCGGCGTCGGCGGCCATGATGTGGCCATCGTTGATCGTGACCTGCTGCTCGCGGAACAGCAGCTCGGCGGCCCGCGCCCTCAGGCCGTCCTCGCAGCCCTCCAGCAGGGCCCGGGCGATGACCTGCGCCAGCTGGTCGAGGAACAGCGGCGGCACGGGCACCCGGTTCGGCCCGGCACCGCCCGACTCGGCGAAGATCCCGGCATAGGCCGCCTCGACCGTGCCGGCCCGGACCAGGCGGTCGCGGAAGGCGAGCACGACCTGGTAGTTCTCCCGGGCGTCCGGATCGGCGAGGGCGGCCAGGCGGGCCTCGGAGACGGCCTCGCGCGGATTGGCCAGCAGGCTCTGGTGCAGCGCGATCTCGGCGGCGCAGGACTCCTCGACCGGCCGGATCTCCGGGCGCCGGAAATAGGCGCCGAGGAAGGCGTCGGTGACCGCCAAATGGCCGGTCTCGGGCTCCCGCCGTAGCAAATGATAGCCGGAATCTCGCCAGAAGTCGGGCATGGCGCCACTATCGGGCCCGCCCCGGGCGCTGTCCAGCCCGCCGGCGGCCGCTTTCGAGGGACGCAGCGTCTGGACGGGCGGGAAAGGAGGTGCAATAGTCGCGCCGGCCGAAACCTGCTGGATCAAGGGGCTATGGCACGAAACACCCTCGGCACGATTCTCCACACCTGGCTGCGCGGCGAAGAGGTCGGCAGGGACGGGGCCGGGAATCGCTACTTCCGTGAGAAGGGCGGCGGCCGGGTCCATCCCGACAGCATCCGCAAGGAGCGGCGCTGGGTGCTCTACGACGGCGAGGCCGAGGCCAGCCGGGTGCCGCCCGAATGGCACGCCTGGCTGCACCACACCACGGACGAGGTGCCGCCCGCCGGCGGCCCAGCCAAGCGGTCCTGGCAGAAGGAGCACCAGCCGAATCTCACCGGGACCGAGCAGGCCTATCGTCCGCCGGGCCATACCCTGAGCGGCGGCCATCGGGATCCGGCCACGGGAGACTACGAGCCCTGGCGACCGGAGTGACCCGTCGCGACCAAACACCCCCTGCCGACCGGCGCTAGCCGGACTCACCTACTGGCATCCGGAGTGAACTCATGCAGAGGAACATCATCGAGACCGTGATGGGCGGCGTCGTGCTGATCGTGGCGGTGTTCTTCGTCGCCTTCGCCTTCACCAGCGCCGGGGTCAGTCCCGTGACCGGCTACGAGGTCTCGGCCCGCTTCGAGA
>JAAUYG010081133.1_pt1 | contig 13617 bp, 10 predicted proteins | sample 7278091 | NCBI WGS metagenome assembly JAAUYG01 (sample SAMN14350201, study PRJNA611818) | marine sediment metagenome | isolation source: surface marine sediment (0.6m) | place: French Polynesia: Moorea | collected 2018-08
AACGGCCACTAGTTACCATCCCCTGACGAAGGCAGAGAGATTCTGCCGAAAATTCGGGAACTTTTTCCAATACTACTGACTCTGTGTGTAGAATGTTTCGTCAGAAAAAATGTGTATAAGATAATTAACCATTCATGTACATTTAATTTCCAGAAGAGATGGTGGTGACACCATGGACACTAATACTTGTAAAAAACAAAGCACAAACGTAAGTATAAATATTGCTTGCTTAAGGAAGTTTTCAATGGGTAAGAGAAGCAGTACTGGCAATTAAGAAATGACAAATTACATGCATAATGCACAGAATATAAGGGGAGGGGAGGGGCAAGGATTAACTCTCGCAGTGAATAGCAGTTCATATCTCAACTTAATACGTAATGGCAGTCTTGAGTCAACCTGATGTCATAAAGTACTTGAACAGTAAATGTTGTATGCAAAGTTCTTGTACCATCCACACCCAAGAAACCACAAAACATGACTGTATAAGTGCACAAAAGACAGAAGCAGAGAGATAATTTATTCTAAGTGAAGATAGTGCTGCAACAAAGAGCATATGAATTGGTATGGTATGCTATGCCAGAATGAAGTACCCGGTATATATTCTTCTTGGGAAAAAATAAAACATGGACGGTATTAAGACATTGCAAACCAACCTCCTTCCCAATTTGCCTTTGGCTATGGCCCATAACATTTGATATATGGTGTTTATAGCTGATAAAGCGAAGTCTTCACTTTTAATAACCGGGGGTTTGACGGACAGGTGAAAGCAGGTTATAAATTGTCTCTCTATATGCAACCGTTTCCTTCTATAGTCTTGACTAGGGCACGGCATTCACAGGGTGCATTGTGTCACCGTTGAAATTGGGCTAATAACACAGGCCGCGTTAGGTGGTAAACACTGAGCAAAGCATACAGTCATGCTCCAGTGAACACAGGCTTACAGCATTGGATGAATGTTTTTAGTACGTTAACCAGACCACGTCTCTTTTTACAAGTTTTCACTGATGGCGTCCCTCCTGTCTTGCGACTTGAAATGTAAATTACAATTTCCAACATTACCATGCGTGATAATGCATGCACATTTTTTCATCCTATGCTATGTAGCGCTGCATTAAGTGAAAGCATAAACCTGGTGGGCCCGGCCAGGGAGAAGTCCCTCCAAAATAATAAACTTGAAACTTTGTCTCACAGTTTCCAAAAGGCTGGAGTTTTAAGTTGAAGATAAACAAGCTTTTTATAAACTGTTGCTATAATTTTACAGCAAGTCATCACCATTTTTTGAGAAGTCAGACTCAGTTGAAAATAGGGGGGGGGGGGGGTGAAGAGGAGGACTCCCCACCAATTCACAAATAAAATTTGCACTTGTATTTTTCGGCATGTAGCTTTGTGAGTGAATGGTCTACTGAAGAACCTTTCCTTTGTTAATAACAAAACTAGTGTTTGGGACAAACAAAGTGTGAAGACATCGGCATAAATTTGGATTTTATCACACACATTTCACTGAGCCATGCAAATTATATGTACAATCTACGTCCCCTTTCAGGTTTCGTCGCACCCTCTTCTTTATGCATTACTAAGTGACACGAAAGGTAACTACAAACGTAAGTCACATGACATCAGCATTACCATCTGTGTTTAGCATACTCTCATCGTCCATCTCGGAGCCTTTTGAGTAACCTTCTTTGCCCGAGTGCACTCATTCGGAAATGATTAAGTTGCTTCATGTTACAGGCAAACAGGATGGCTGGGGTGAGCTTATATATTTTGAGACATCGGGGCTGAAGTCCAGCTGAGCGACAAATTTTCGCCTTCGACATTAGTCATCCTGCTGGAACCTTTCTTAAGTCCTTTCTTCCTGATGTCAGTTATCTGCTGAGGACATTTGTCTCTGCCTCAGATGGAGCATCCTTGTAGCACCCTGTCCTGTCAGGTTTATATCGGGAAGATGACATCAAGGGCACTATGGTTCACGCCTGTCAAAAGCATGGCCTATTTTAACTAAACAATCACCGACAACCACAATACATGGATGTGGGACCCCGCTCCGATCTCTTCCTTTGTTCCCTAGGTAATACAATGCTGCCTAAACCCCTTGCAAACAGACAATCATCATTCTCTCTCTATAGTCTCCACTTGATGGGACTTTCGGCATCTTTGTTCACGGCACTCGGCAAACGTTACCTACGTGCTCTCAGCCATGCCGCTCACTCACACATATAATATAGCACAACAGCCGAAAACCTCCCCACCCCCCTACTCTCCCCTGTATTTTACCAACCAAACACTTCTTTATACCACTGCTTGACTACAAGTTCACTCTAGAACTAGTCCGGAGAAAATTTGCCTTTCTTTCTTTTTTTTTTTTTCCTTTATGCATTCACTCTCAGTAGTTGCTGGTTTGAGTTGTGAAAGTATGGGATCCGTGTGTGCCTAGATGATAGACTTATGTTTACTTCCTTACAAAGATGACCGCACTCGACAGACGCATGCAAAACCTCGAGGACAGTTCTGTATTTGTCTGTTTCTGTGACATTGCAGCCGGACAAGGACCAATGGGAGAAGGTCACAGCCTGGACTCTTGACTGATGTGTGCCGGTTCCGATGGCACTGGAGAAAAGCTTTTTCTTTACACAGACACACTTTACAGTGTACTGCTGACAGCCAACTGGAGCCAGAAGAAGCTGCCAACGCCATTGTCTTTAATTCTGAGAATTTGGACGACACCCAAAGCACATAACCCCTGCCTGCCCAAGTTTAAGTAACCACAGAGTATACGAAATTATAAATGCCCCAGATATCGAGTGTGGAACACGTGCGAGAAGTCCACTGTCAGCACGACCAGTCGTGTTTACTCTGGGTCGAACTGGGTAAAAACGACCTCCTAGCCCAAATGTTGTTCTTTCCACGGACAGAGGCAATATTAGCAAAAAGTAAATCAGAAACGACTGATAAATGTGGAGAGAGAGAGAGAAAGAGGGAGATGTCATCCTTCAATACAGTTCAGCTTTTCCAACTTCAAAAGACTAACATTTGTGAACAACATCCTTTCCCCTAGCACTTGAGTTACTGGGTAAATACCCCCCAGGATTGGTCACACACGCTGGCCAGGTATGGAAATTACATTCGACATTCTTCCGAACAATATGAGGACACAAAATATTCTCCCTCCATCTCCTAACCCACCCAGTTTTTTGACATTCTACACACTCTACTTGCATTGGTCCTTTTTCTTCAGACATGTTACACAATACATGTATACCAGTACCTGTATGTACCAGGGTAGGTCTGCCATGAAAGCAAAGCAGCAAAGCTTTAGATCTCTCCATGTTGTTCTCGATTGCCTACCATGCTGAAAAGCGCACCACTCGGCACACAATTTGTAGCACTTTTCACTCTGTGTATATAAATACAGCAGGTCTTTTCCAGCAGTAAAGGGTCCTCTTTGTTTGGAAGGAAAATCCATACTTTCCAATAACACAATCTCTATTTTCTTTACTGTATGTATTCCTCCAAGGATAAACATGCTGTTATGAAATGTTATAGGTCCTTTTTGCCATCTATAGCTGATAACTGGCTAAACTGGGTCAAGCGGTGCGCAGGCAGGCAATGACATGAAAGTGTCCCAGAGTTGATTCAAACTCGCCATCCACTGATTTGAAGACCCACATGTTACTGCTCCGCCAACGTGACACTTATATATTGGATGACAGGGAGATGCTTGAGATTATATTTACACCCAGATCAATCTGCTAAGATTCTCTGTCATCATACAACCGCTAACTCCAAATGAATCCCCCACCAGAGGTCATGAGAGATCACTTTGAAAGCACATATCAAGATCTCCAGGTCGCAACAAGGGAAGAAGCAGCCTCAATGTTACATTAGTATGCCACAGCCAGGTCACTTCTGAAAGCATGTCCAGGTCACACTCAAACCACTTCCAGGTCACATAAAACCCTTCAGGTCCAAACTCAGGGGAAGGCACTGCTAAGGAAAAGTGGTAGGGGTGCGCCACGGACACCCAGCACGGCATAGGCATTGGGAGAGAAAAATCCAAATTCTGCGGGGCATTTTGAAAGTAACTTTTTGGGTATTTTCTGACCTGTAATTTGTTCTGTAGCTATTGATATATCCATAAAATGCTTTTCCAAGGTCTAAACTTTAAGGAAGGGTTCGTCTTTGGCATTACTTTGCAGAAATTTTTTTTTTAGAACTATTGTCATGAAACGTCATTGCCAAAACGCAAGGAATAAATTTTGTGGGCATTATGAAAGTAAAACTGGCTTTTTGCATGGGCAAATTGAGAGTAAAATGGCTCAAACAGGGACATTTCGGCAGCACATATCCATGATATCTGAACTACTTACTATAGGCAGTGCCTCCCCCGGGGTCCACCCCCACCTGTAGGCCCATCAGGTCCCCCCCCCCAACTGACTTCAAATTTGCTATCTGGATGTAACTCCAGATTATGCGTCACCTTACCTTGCTCCATATCCGTGTCTTCCTTCATGTCAAACATGAGGACCAGAGGCAGGCAGCCCTGGAGAGGACAAAAGTGGTTAGTGAAAATGCACAGTCGACAGGACCTGACAATTAAGTTACAGAGAACATGTAGAACACAATTCTAGAGCTGACCTATTCTACTATACCGGTACTTAGAAAGTTGCAGGAACTTTCATAAATTTGCGTTACATATGCCATATCTTACCATATCCTATATAAAGCAGGATTTCTGCTTCAAAAACATTCACTCCCAAAATAAAGCAGGATATTTCTAATATTTTCAAAGTTTTAAACTGCCTTCAGAAAGAGAAGAACTGACGAACTTTAGCCCTAATGTGTGGATTTTTTTTTTTTTTTTTGTAGTGGTGGTGGTGGTTGTGGAGAGGAGTCAAAACTAACATGTACACAATTTTGCATTTCAAGTCTTTACAATATGAGTCTCGCTAATTTTACAAGATGGATGCCCGTATCAATCATGTTCACTGAAGACAGATTTTGCCCATTCTACAGGACATGTTCAGATCATAAACTTACAATAAGATGTTGTCGTGCCATGTACACGCTCTCTATGGCTCCACTGATGAACACCGTGCCTTTCCGCTGCGGGTTGGCAGTGTTAGGGTCGGGAAAGTGTATGGTAGCGCCCGTACACTGCATGATCTGTTTGATATTGGCACCTCCCCGACCGATGATGAACAAGTGATGCTGTGAGGCTATCTCCAGTTGCATACTGACAGGAACGGTGCCCTGGGGTAGAGAGGTCACTTGTTTCTGTGGTGGTAACTGCTCCCATAGTACAATTTAGCAGGCCCCCCCATTTATCCCCCTTTGGAATGGTTTCACATTGAAAAGTAAACATTCTACCTCAAAAAAGTATTTATTAGAATACAACCATAAGATTTATCTCAAGTTTATCGCCAAATACATTGTATAACCATTATAATAATATTTTCGCCAAATATATTCACTATAACCACTATAATAATATATATACTACGTAGATACAAAATAGAATAAAACATTAACAAATCAGACATAGAGTACCTCTATTCTACTCAAATATCAATATTAGTATTATAACATTTATGCAGATATACAAGTCTTTCCCACCATTATAGCCAGTTCGACACAGTATCTACTTGTCGCATACAAACATCACCTCAGATGCCCAATTTATGTCTAAACTGTACACACCAGTTTTATATTAAACTGTGATAACATAACAGAACACAGAAATGAATTAACGTATGTATAAATGAAGTTATCAGAAAGCTGAGTGTCCCATCCGGATTGGATCCGCGGCAGCTCAAAGACCACTGCTACTAGGATACATACCCCCACATTTCCAGCCAGGTGTTCTATAAGCAACGCTGTTGCCTCTTTCACGGATTTCCCATTGTACACTGAACCGCGTACCACCACCGTGGTGGCGTACATGCGAGGTCGCTGTTTGAATGTTACTGTGACGTTGTATGTATTCTGGATCTGCTGAATCTGTGGAGATGAGGAATCTGGAACAGGCTGCAGTAACCCTGTCACTGGGAGCTCAAACATGTACACCAAGGGCAATAGATCCTGAAAACAGAAACATCAGATAATGGATCTGATATGATAAACCTCAGACTTGATTACCGGTATGTCAAAACAGACTGTGTTTTTTTTTTTCAAAGCCGCCAAAGTGTTCTTATACCTGTACAGAATGAAGATAACTAGATAACAGGTACGGAAATTGTAATGCTGCAAAATGTACAGACGCAGCTTCAAGACACTATTGCAAAATATCATAAACAGTATCCTTTAGCATGAGCTCAACAATTTATTTTTGTATGGAGTTACTACTGCATGCCAGGCAAGCTTGCTAGTCTGGCATTAGAGTGGTGAACCCATACAAACAGAAATCATTGAACAAGTGTGAGAGCCCTATTAATGTTAGGTCGTACTTTAGAGAACAAAGGACCATTTTGACAGGGCATTGCTCCATTGCGGCATTTTCTGTTTTCATGCCTTTAGGGCACAGCAAATCCCCATGACCTTAGCAATGCAGCCGAAAATAAAACAACATATTTCCGTAAACACAGGACCTGCGCTTCTTCTATTGGCCAAAAAAGCTCGATCTGAGTCATTGTGTGATAAACAAAAGGTCCTCATGCAGTTAACAGATTTATCGCACGATCATTCCAATGGTAAAGAATAAGGATATTTTGCAGGTATATATAATAATGCATATTACTACCCCAGTAGTATACCGGTATATCAGCTAGCTCCTTTATGAAAGCAATACTAAAGGGAATGTAACAAGAACACTTGTAGCCAAATGGTAGCTGAGATCACTTACAATAAGCATTTGAAGATTGTGTCACGTTATTCATGTTACGGTATTAGTAAGAACTCCAGCCTACTACTACTACCGACATTCAGTGAATGACTGACCCTTATTTTGGCCCTGGCCTGTTCCACTCCGGCAGGTTGGCCAGCTATCGACACCTGAAAAGTACACAGACCGACATGCTTATGACAAGCGGGCCACCGATTTGCTCTGAGAGCCAACAAAACGCAATATAAACCAAGCCAAATATCACACTCTCTATCGATTAATTTGTGAAAGGAAAACAATCTGGCATGTTAGGCCCATAGGGCTCCTTCATTTACGTTACCCGCACTATTGTTCGATTGGGAATTATCCCACATATCATCTGCCAGTCAAAGGTATTTGCTTGGGCCTTGCACCGTTTGGGTGGCTTTGCCCTGGCCGAAGGTCATTCACCTCCCACCTGACAAGCTGTGTGCATGTACTGGTCATTCTGTTTGATTAGGTCTTTTTTTTTTATAGAACAGTAAAACTGTATAAAGAGAGTATATCTGGTGGTCTCTAAACATGCTAAATGCATTTTATCATGTTACAGATAACCAGTGGGGGAATTTTCCAAAATACTTAAAATCTAAGCTTTGGCATCTGAGCAATGTGATTGGCCAAGAATCTGACTTAAGTCAATACTTAACCTTCTTGAAAATACTTAAATCTAAGTTTTAACTCAAGTCACTAATCTGAGCAATGTGATTGGTTAAGAAACTGGCTCAAATCAAAACATAAGTATTTTTGAGAAATCCAGTCCAGGTAATTAGCCTGCTCTCTTATCTTTCTAGAAGTGCCATAACTGAATTATCGGGTGACATTAAATGGAATCTTTCGAAAGCTTCCATCTACAAAATCTATGCAGAGATGTGCATCACATATGTAAAACATATAGTACATCATATATACATGTAGATCGGATACAGAAGTCTATAATCATTTAGAATGCAGCCTGTCTTCTGAAATGATATCCCATTAATTATTATTGTCCATTAGATAATGTAAACTTTGACAGCAGAAAACAAGCTCCCCCTTCTGGCTTCAATGCATGGAACCTCATATTACATGACCCTGTTTCTATCACTCAAAGGTACGCAAAGTACCGGTATAATGTTTTTTTTAAATAATGTGTTACGCATACACAGAAGAATGTGTTACACATGTATACAAAGTTATACAAATGTGTAAGTGTATGAGATCAAATTTTGTATAAAAGGAGAACATGGGAGTTGAAATCTCTTTGGGGCCCAATATTCCCACCAGTTCGCCAGGTTTAACAGCTGTTAAAAACTTGGTGCTTTAGTGATCACATAACAACGAGGTGGTCAAGGGCTGCGTGAGGGTCCTCCGCTTGTCCTTCAGAGAGAAGTGCTCTCAACTTCAACCTCACCGCAATGGAGGTAAAACAAAGCCAGATCGGCCTCTCTACAAATCCCTAGACCTTCCTTCAGAGTCAGTTTCAAGAAATAACCCTAGGTCTTTAGTTTGGAAGCGATTACCTAGACGAGTAAGGACGTGGGGTACTTTTCAGAAAATGGGCCCAGGGAAGTACTTAGGGATGATCAGTCTTATCAGTGGCACTTAAAATGTGCCACAATGTTACCGTACCTGCTTGCATCACATCCATCCCTTCTTGGGAGATCCTCACTCACCTGGCCTGCTGCTGCTGCAGGCACCACCACCGCCGCCTCCGTGGCAACCTGGTGCCATGGGAAAAACATCCCTGCCCCATCTTCCGCATTAATTCTCAGCTTTAAGATTCCTCCAAGACAGCTGGTTCTGATCATTATAAGGAGAACTGGGGCCTGAAGGCAGCGCCTACTAATTCACCAGACGCATCGCGCCTTCTTTTCAGGATAACTTTCAAAAACACGGGAGGCAAAAATGGGTCTCAGACAAGGGAACCCGGGGATTAAATAAACTTGGGCAAACTTTTCCTCAAGAGTGTTGAGAAACACGCGCCAACAAAGAGGCAAAGAAATAACAATTCTCTCCGCCGGGAAGCAGCCCCCTTCTGGATAAATTGCCGAGTTCTGCCGCACCAGAACAGTTGTATCCAGATCCACTTACGAGACGCGAATCAGAATATGCATCACTAACAACTGAAAAATTGAAACTTTATCACAAGCGAGGGAATCAGAGAAAATTAAACCTAAGTATTATAGACTAAAGTATTTATCTCAAAACATGACTATTGGTAATTATCTTTGTCTCTTACCTTGTATTAATTACTTATTTTTGACATTATACGCCAAGTCAAAGGCTACACATGTATCTAGAGCATACGTATGTTAACACACAATTGGAAAAAACACAATATTTATATCTGAAGAGCTACAATACACAGAGGATGATTCATGGCATGTCTTGGCCACTTGATGTATTTAATGTTGAATCTGTCCTCACGCACACCAATCCAGCCTCCCTACAACATAGGACATAAGCCTTGACCACAAACTGGTTGTACCCAGGGACTACACCATAACCACAGACCAGTACAATCTCTGTAAACATGCCGAGGGGTACCGTAACTTGATCTACGCCAGCATCCTGGTCTTCCAGAAAGCCAGGACTACAGCTGAGATTTAGAAGAACCCAGTCAGAGGTTGCCTGGGATAGGATGTGCTAACACTGATCTTTGGGATCACATAGTTGTGAGCGTATGCATTGATTCGCCAGTTTTGCAGTTTGGGATTACTACCAGTAGAAAGTAGAAGCAGCAGCAGTAGTAGTAGTACCGGTAGTAGTTTGATGGTGGTGATGGTGTTTCTAATGACTGTATAAGGTACACTTCCCCAACCCCAGTCAAGGTTTTTCATGCTACATGTACAAGTATTTGCACTTGGGAAATGGATATTGTATCGTGTAAGCCAAAATATACATCTTTTAGGGCAGTGAATATATTGCTCATGTTGTGAAGCTTGCAACATAATGGGACTAGTTTGGCATTCACTATTACAAAAGCCCCCCAAGTATGATAGCAGAATCCATGTGGACCACAGAATTCATGCAACAACCCCCAAACATGCACCTTGCTATGACACACTGATGGTGGTCACAGGCATAGGTGGGGGGAGGGGGGGGGGGCAAACACAATTAAGTCATAAAGTGTCACCAAAAAAAAAAACTTCATGTCATATCCCTGTGCAAAGACTGTGGTAAACCTCCTACGAGACCTCCAGTCATGCTTCAACAAGGATGACTCATCATGTATGGTAGCTCTTTTGTTGCATACCAGGAAACTGTTCCAGGCAAACAAGTTCCATAGGACAATGGCAAAAGGCTATCTGTACATACAGAAAGCGATCGAGGGAGCTTGAGGAACCAATATTACTGGGAACAAACACTTGGTGTAAACTTCTTAACTTAATATCAACAATCGGCAGCTGTCTACCTCAGCTACCTCTCTCTCTCTCTCTCTCTCTCTCTCTCTCTCTCTCAAGACAAAAAGAACCATGAATGTAGCAGGTGCTATTTAGTACCAGCCGTTGGCACCTCATAACTGCACCACTTCTCCGACAGTGTTGGCGCCTATGCACCTCTGCACAGACTCCATTCCCTATGTTTCCAACTGCAGGGGCAGAAAGTCTCCACTGAGTGACTGTCACAGTTTACAAGGCTGCTGTCAATCAGGAGGGGGAATGAGGCAACAAGTAGCCACTTTACACTAGTACAGTGGTACCTCTCTTAGTGGCCACTCTCAACAGAGGCCACCCTCATTAATGTGGAAAAAAAAATAGCCGCAGCTCCCATAGATGCACAGACTTCTCCCTCTCAACCAAAGGCAACCTCTCTAATGTGGCTACAATTTCTTGGCAAATCGGACAGCCATGTTAGAAAGGGACTACTCCCAGGACACGGACACGATGGCTCTCTCCAGAATTCATCAAATTCTTTCCCAGTTAGGCAAGAGTCTTGGCTGACAACCCCAGACCACATGGAAGGGTGAAGAGTGCAGTAATAATGCCAGCAGTGGCCTATGTAACCTCCCTGTGGGTCTGGCTGGCCCACCACAACCCCAAGAATCAAATTGCGATGATTACAGATAGCAACTGGTATCCCAATGCTGGATGATTGGCAAGCCAGGTCTTAGTGTTTTAGACTCTTCCAGATTCTATGTGAAGGCAAGGTTCACGTCAAAACCAAATGAGAATTTTTTTCAAGTGAAAACTATGGTTCGAAATGCAAGCAGAAATATTACATGTGCTGCAGTAAAATTATTTCACACCTGGATGTAATAAATAATTCAACTGATGGCCGGCATTCCCAGTTAGTCACCCATCACCATGATCACTGTTAAGTTTAATAATACATTATGATTTAAAGCCTGTAAAAAATATTGAGTAAAAACTGGACACAATTCCATGAGAGGTTTGGCTTTTTCTATTTATATTTGTGCTCATTATGTGCTCCATTCACAGCACTTGTGGGTATTATCTCCTATGGATAAGAATACAACATCTGGACACATACCCTGTGCATTGCAAAACATGAACATGCGCTTTATTCCCGGCTTTATTTTTGGCCATGGTGACTTCTTAGGTTGGGATTATCACATACCTCAGTGCCCTATCTGGATAAATGCTTTACCTTGCCTCTGGTATGAATTGCTAACAATTTTCTAAGAATGCATTCCTCCCTTGTCAGTCCTTTGATAACAAAGCATAATCCTGAACAATTTAGATCCACACCCACCCCCTCTTTCCATCCCCCAAACCTGGATTCCTCACATCATTGGAGTCACTGAAGCATGACTGAGGTGTGGAAACAGGGATATATAATTCACGTACAGTAACAATGTACATAATGTACAGTATAATATGATCTATTTGTGACCTCGAGTCCGAAATATAAGACCATGTGATGCTATGCTATCACTCATCTGTTGCCAAATGTCACTGCCAGACAACTTCATCTGGTTCCACATTTACAAACAGGCGAAGTCCTAATTTAGGAACAGAAACTGTATATATATATATATATATCATCTTCCTTTCCCAATGTTATTCTGAAGGCAGTGGCCAGCAGTGGGTGGCTGCCACCACATAGCCAGAGATATTTATCGTGGGGCCTCAACCTCCCTTTCAAATTCGGCCGGGCACGTGCCGCTCATGAAATACTGCTAACAGGTTTGTTTGTCAGTTGAATGAGCTAACTAAGCTTCTCTTCCCTCTTCAGGGTGAGGCAGCAGCAGCAGCCACCGCAAGTTCACTTCTCAGAAAAAGTTCCGGCAAAAAACAGCCTTGTAACTGGAAACAGAGCTTACATACAGGGTACATGGCCCAAGCCAGGAGCTCCAGAAAGGAAACACAACCGAGCATGGAAATAGATACCTGTACATCATCACACCGGCCTGTTATCTATGTGAAATATTAGTGCTGATAAGACAGGACTAGGAATGGTATCAACACCTCCAACATTTGTCCACAGCCTCCTTTACTCTTCAAAGGAAGACGAATCCCTATACATTCTATTCCACATGATCAGTGCATCTATCTGAAAGGACTGCAAGTTGCAACCAAAGTTGCCTCTGGTCTCCGACTTATGGGTCAGCAGTTCTCCGACCTATGGGTCAGCACCCTTACCTTGGCTATTCATCCGCTTTTCGGCAGCAACAGATTTGGCCAAAGATTCAAATGTGCCACCCCCTACCTATTAGCATAAAGCACAAGTTGTGTCAGTTCTTGGAGGATTATATTATTAACTTTCCCACTGGGTAGCTTCTTTGGTGTTTGTGCATACTTTAAATTTCTCCAAATTTTAACATAGTTGCTCCTGCATTTGAAATTACTTTGTACCCACTTTGGGGTATATTAATCCCTAGAAATGGTAGATGGCAGAATGCTTCCGAAGGCAGCTGTTCTGATATGCTGCAAAATTATAACATTATCGCAGAATGAATGACCTGGCAGTTAGAGGGCACAGCTGCTGCATCGAACCTACCTGGTAACTGCTAAATAATGTACATACAGGCACCTGCCTTACCTGGTTGCTTTTCTCCGCCTGGGTGTTGCGGTTGGAGTCAGGGAAATGAATATGACAACCTGTCTCCTGCATCACCTTTTTGATGTTGTTGCCACCTTTGCCAATGACATGGGAGTGTTCCGTATGGGACACGTCCATTTTCAGTGTTACCCTTGTACTCTGGAAATAGGTCAAACCACAATGACACGATTGCTGATGCTAGTAGCACCAATACATTAAGACATTTCAGCATGTTCAGGAGAAGACAAGAAATCGTAATCGGGCTACTGGTCTTTTTGACAAATTCTTTCATTTTAACCCCAGCCATCACTGGGTGACACCACTCTTATATTTTCTCTATATGTCTCACCTTTTTAAGACCACTTTCAATTTAAGAGAACATTTTTTTGCCCAAGCAAAGCTGGTGGTATTAAAATGCAGGGGCTGTATGTAGCCAGTCTCAGAATCCGGAAGCTTACCAAACTTCTATACATTTTGTATCATTTTGAAGAAACAGATATTAGTGACATCCGCAGTCTATCACCACAACAGTTGAGAGATATTTCCTGTCACTGACTTAACCTCTCTGTCACTGCCTGGACATCACTGCCTGGACCTCTGTCACTGCCTGGACCTCTTGCCACTGACTGGACCTCTGACTGGACCTCTGTCACTGACTGGACCTCTTGCCACTGCCTGGACCTCTGTCACTGACTGGACCTCTTGCCACTGCCTGGACCACTTGTCACTGCCTGGACCTCTTGTCACTGCCTGGACGTCTGTCACTGACTGGACCT
>JAAUYG010055294.1_pt1 | contig 13616 bp, 8 predicted proteins | sample 7278091 | NCBI WGS metagenome assembly JAAUYG01 (sample SAMN14350201, study PRJNA611818) | marine sediment metagenome | isolation source: surface marine sediment (0.6m) | place: French Polynesia: Moorea | collected 2018-08
CCCCCCCCCCCCCCCCCCCCCCCCCCCCCCCCCAAAAAAGTATTTCATCACACATCTCAACTTTTTAACTTAACATATCACACTGTTCTGAAGAGATAAAAATACTAGTAACATGGATTACAGGAGTCTGGTTATAAACTGAGTTACATGTATTTGTGAATCAATCTAAGTCAAAATTCATTAACCAAGGCCTACATTTCCTAATAAAGGTTCAGCTACATAGCTACATATTATTTGTACTGTAAATTCCTTATGTTCACGGTGATAAATGTTTGCCTTTTTCAGACAAAAATATGTTCGCGGGGATTATTATTATTTATGATCTGCTTGGGCGCGAATTGCCTAGGTGCATAAAATTATGTGCACTGGTATTTATTTTTGGATTTAAAGATGATTACAAAACTTGCCAACTAAAAATCCCTCGCAGATAAATAAATTTACATTACATACGGGTACATGTATGTCCATTATGCCTGTATGAAAAGTAAATGCACAATGCAGTTGTTGTTTGATCATTAAGTCTATCATTATGCATCTACATGTACATATCATATAGCATTAATGGAAGTATTATACAGCCCAATGCATCTCTTACTCTCCAACTGTTGAAGGCCACCGGGTCAACCACTGTGGGCTGTATTATCTCTTTCCCTGGGAACACCCCCCACGTCACAGCAATGGGCATCTTCTCATCACAGTTAGTGTAGCCTTCCTCTCCCTGGGGGGTAAACCACAAACAAGTACAATTTTACAGATAAACCGGCTCTAAATTGTCAGTCGAACCTGCTGTAAAGACCACCTGTATATAAAGACCACCTGCTTATAAAGGCCACATTTTACAGGTCCCCAGGGGTACACTTTTCAATTTATTCAACCTCCACCTATGTATAAGGACTACATTCGTTGTTAGTCCCTGGAATGGTCTTAAAATACAAGTTTCACTATACTTCTATACCATGTATATAGCATGGTATAAAGATCGACTACTTATACAGGTCTCTCTCTTAGAGGACACTGTAGATAGGACATCCCTCTAGAAAGGACACAAATTCTTGACAGCATGTAATATGAATGCATATGTACTACACCCTCCCACCGGAGGACACCCCTCTAGTAAGGCCAGAATTGTTTGTCAGGTCAACCCCCATTGGCATGTCACTGGGTTAGTGCTAGACTAGAAAATACTTTAGCAAAATGGCTAAAGAAGCTGCTGTACTTTTAGCAAAATGCATGTAACATTAGACAACCTTTTAGCCAAAACCTTTAACTCACTATTACTACTAGCCATTGAAAGTCTAACATACTAGTATGCCTACAGGGTAGTTAAGACACTTCTGTTATTTGAGAAAGTAAGAGGTTTACAAATTTTTTTAGTCCAGGCCAACCACCTACACAGGGTTGAATTAAATGGTCTTCAGCATTTTTGGCTAAGCATGTGAGATTTACTGTTGCCAAATGCAGGGGAATTTAGCCCATGGCTAATGGCTAAGCCCTAACACTATCCGAGCATGATTAGATGGGATCTGAGTGTATGCGCTGTAGTCACCACAGACCACGGAGTCCAGGTCCACAGCGATACCCTTTATGTTATTTCACATAAAGACCAGCTGTATATAAGGACCCTATTTGCTGGTGTCTCTTTATATACTGTAGCACTGAATAATATATTCACAATGGTGACCAGATAAAGGCACCAGTGCCACCCAGTGAGGGTCAATATGATGTACATTTTAGCAGGGAACACCCATACCTACGGCCATTGTGGTAAGTCAGATTGACCAGTTTGAGGCTTGCATATAAATATTGATTTTGATAAATGGAGAGCGAAAGCAGCTGTAAAATGACTTGCACAAGGAATTCTGGAAAATGGCAACACAAATGACGTGCTAGGCCGGTACATGGGGCACTAAATGGGGGGTTACCAATGCATTGGTAACAGAAATGATGGGCATCAGTGCTCTAACAAATTTTCTTATATCAACGATGTGTTGATTGATGCATCGATTAATCTTTACTCCTGTACCATATACAGTGGTCCCTGCGATTTAAGACCAGTCACCAACCATTCAGCCAGCCAAATATGGTCTTAAATTGAGGGTGGTCTTAAAATAGAGGGATGTTTATACTGGAAATATACAAGTGGTGCCACTGATATCCGATCTTAAAATACAGGGAATTGTTAAAGAGAGGGGTCTTAAATCGCCTGGACCACTGTACATGTACTGACATGGCATGTTGCCAGTAAGTGCCTTTATGGCCAGCAAGCTGTTTGAATAATACATGAAACTTTACTCACACTACAGCTACATGTACATGCCTATGTGCCACAGTGACACCAACAACCAGGCAGTCCCTACCTTACAGTCCAGTATGTGGTAAGTCCCTACCTTACAGTCCAGTATGTGGTAGTTGACTGAAGGGTAGTATTTGAGGACATCTTTCAGGCAAGTGACATTGTCTTTGGAGGTGAAAAACTCCAGGTACGCCTGAAACCAATGACATCCTCAGTCATGTGTATAGGTACATTTTGTGTTTCCTCTCTTTTACAATCTTTTAGTTCAACACAACCTGTCGATTAAGACCATGTCTGATTTTGTTCAAAACTGAAAGCTGCTACAATTAGCTTACTGAACCTTCATTTGAACACATATGGCTGTCATTTGCAACCACCTTTTTTTCTACTCCCACTTTATGCACTGTTCGTCCCATTTCACAAATCAAATACATTTTGGTATTTTACATGTAAGCATGTTTAAAATTTAACTCACACAGGCAACTGTAGATTACTAGTACTTATAATTATTCATTAACTGATCATGGGCAAAGCACACATATACATGACCTTGTCTTCTGTGTGATGCATGTACACTGTACCTTCTGATAGACATAGCCTCCAGCGTTACCCCAGCCAAACGGTGCACAGCTGGAGGGCGCCCCGTTCACTCTGGGCTGGGAGTTGATGGTGAGCACCCCGCGACTGTTAATCTCCTCTAGCTCCTCCCGGATCACGTTAGTCTCCGTATCCAGGGTGTCGTCATTCCACGGCAACCGAGTAACCTGCCAGATAACATGGATAAGGCATATGATCAATATGTGCATATGTTGAGCAGGACACACGAAGAACGTATGGATGTTCACCTGCTATCCTGGTCACAGAACACACATTCCAACACTTTTAACCAATGTTCAATTTGTATGGTCAGATTTGAGATATTTTGTAACACTAGTAACAGATCATACATGTGACATGTACATAAACTGAAAGTAAGAACTGAAAGTTAATCATGTTAATAATGAGCATGTTTCAATAGCTTTGGCTTTAGTTTTCAGAGCAAGATATACATGTTATATGGAAAAGAATACACACAAACCCAATATAATGAATCACATGTATTGGCGAAGTATGTTACGTCTAGATTCCAAGGAAGCCACCTGCCCACCTTATGCCCGCTGTTGTTAGGTTGTCCGGATATATAACATGTGAACACCTCCCACACGTCTTGTTCACATGTCAGCTCTGTGCCCCACATCTTCAGCAGTTCATCCTTGGCCGAGCGACTAGTTAAATAAAACAAGTAGTAATCCTTCAGTTCTCCGAACGAGGCCGCCGATGAATTTCCCCAGCGACCATTGGGAAACTCGTCCCAGTCCGATGTCCTATACACATAGCTCTGTGGACGGATGCTCCAGAATATCGGTCGTACGTCTTCCCGACACCGATAATGATTGGCTGTGGTTTTCCATGGCAACGGTCGTTGGGGATCGTCCGACCAAAGGCCGATGTTTTTAAGAATCTGTATGACTGACACTTCGCGGTTCAAAGTATAGAAATGTAAGCCCGGCACCAGGTCACTCTCCAGTAGCTGGCGACACATTTCGGTGGCCTGGTCGATTCCGTATTTACGAATTGCCTCGTCATTGTCTTTGATGGGGTTGATGTCATCAATGATTTCGGCAGGGATCTCCAGCTGGGACAGTTTGACGATATGTCGGAGAGACTGGTAGGCCTGCAAAGGGTTACAGCAACACAAGGTTAAATACATGAATGTGAGAAACCTCAAGTACCTGTATGTACCTTCAGACAGTGAAATCAGTCTACAGAAAACACTGAATTATGAAAAACCACCTGGCTTGAAAGACCATGCATCACTGGCAGAAAGATGTACATGTACATTTCCCTACAACTGAACCTGTCACCAAAGACCAGATCATGCAGATGTCTTGATACCACATTTTAAGGCTAAAAGGGATAGTCTTTCACGGTAGTACAGACATTATATCATGTGTACAGGGTATCTATGAGTGATAATCTTATACATGTAGCAGTACAATGATACAATCAGCATACAGACGTGAACTTTTGATGCGGAATGTTCACGTTGTTTAATACAGTATAGTCTCAGCATTATAAAGGTCCAGATGGACTTGGTGAGTTATAAACCCACATTTGCCTAAGCTGGGTCCTAATTATAAAGCCCGACTGTGCAGTTGTGCATCACATTATACAATACTTGTACATACATCTCTGATGTGAAAAGAAAATGCCTAGAATGGTGGTAGGTACATTGTAACTTAATTTCATTTCCAATCGCACAAGTTGCACTCCATTGATACCTGTATAGGCAATACACCAGGCATGATAGGCACAGTGATACCCAGACTGCGGCAATCCCGGACAAATTTGAAGAATGTACTAGACTTGAAGAAGAGCTGTGTGATGACGAAATCAGCTCCGGCATCCACCTTCTGTTTGAGGTGTCTGAGGTCCTCATCGTAGGAGGCGCAGTCCGGGTGGCCGGTGGGGTACCCTGGCAAGAGAGGCAGATATATATAGGCAAGTCAGTAAATGGTCATGATCCGATGGGCCTTTCTACTTGCAAACATCCAATACATTATGTATGCGTATATCATGTACTGTAAATTCCTTAATGTTCGTGGGGATTAATATACTGGTATGCGGTTAGCTCAGGTATTGTTAATTTACTAGGTACACATGAATTATGTTTGATGGGTATTTATTTTTGCGACTTTTAAGATGGTCGTGAAATTCGCCAAATAAACCCGTCACAAACATTAATGAATTTACCATGTTTACAGTATATGAATGTTCTACTAAAGACCACCTAATACCATAGTCATATCAGAAGTCAGGGTGTCCCAACTCCTAGTAAGGCCTTTACTCCTATTCAACAGTTCAAGTTGCTAATAATCATGATAAGTCGTCTTGGCAAAAACTGCCCACTTTACGACAGTACTAGACATGTATTAAGTTTGTAGAACACAATGTATGAGCTTGTACCACTCGCACCCTGGTACATGTGGTAAAAATAGGTAATTGCATCACTAGATGCAATCTCCATGTCAGTACTTAGCCACACCGACCTGCCACACAGATGACGAAGTAATCACCGAATTCCTCGCGGATGTGTTTGACGAGGTCTGTAGCGTAACTGAAGCCATCTTCCGGTGCCTTCCATTGTTCCTGCTCCAGTGGGGGATCTGGAGCAAGGGATAACACATTGTATACTCTTTATAACAAGACTATCCTAAGGTCTTTACTCCCATTTATGTACACAAATAAAAATATATGTGCATTAGATTTAGGCCCATTCAGCATGTTCAGCAGCAATAGGAGTGAGTGAGAGAATTGGTTTATTTTAACGTTGCTTCTTAACAGCCAGGGTCTTATGAGCGACGGACCTGGTGCTGGGTAATGAGACGAAGGATGAAAGTGTGTTTAAGTGCCTCATAGTTGAATACACCAGGTTTCGAACCCGGGACCCATGTCAAGTGTTCTACCGCTTGATCAAGCACACCGCGATAGAGGAAATAGGAAAGAATACACATGTATACATTTTCACATGGACAAGAATAATTATGTGGACCAAAGCACGTATCAGGAAGTCTTGCTACTGTTACTGAGCCAGAGACACAGCTCATATGCTATATACATTATTATTAATGTATATGATTATACAACTTGTACATTACGCACGTCATGGAAACAAGAGAACACGCATAACAACACTCCCAGTTAAGACTGGTCGACTGAATGTTATGAGTGTTTTGGTTAGCATAATAGGCCCACTCCAGAAAATGAAATAGGACAGGTCAGCTATGAGCCTATGACATAATGATGGGGGCAGCCTTAAATTGGTGCTCCACTATATGCATTGTGTGCATATACCAAAACACAATTAAGTTTCATCTATTTAAGGTCTTTAAGGCCTCCTTTGGCTGGATATAATGACTGCTAAATTTGTTAGTACCAGGTTAATATATTTATAAATTTCCAGTTACAATCTTAATTGATTCACGGGGGGTAGAACTGGATCTAACACATCGCATTATGCTGTCACCAAATAAAAATACATACACTTACATACATATTTACAAATGTGCTAAGTTACTACCATGGAAAATGACGGTGGGTGATTTATTCAAAACACTACTCTACATGTGTTCTATAGAGGTCTGCAAGTGTGTGCAACTCCTGCCATATACATTGTACACATGGAACATCTGCCTGCGACCTACCTCCCCGGAGCGCCAGTATGTTCTTTATCCCCAGTTCCCTGGCGCGGTGTAGGTGCTGCGTTATCTCAGACTTGCTCTGCTGACAACAGGTGATGTGGAGCATGGTTTCCAGCCCACAGTAGTTGAGCATGGTGGATGCGATCTGCATGGAACTGGTCGGTTTGTTGGATCCGGGGTCGCCCGCCGGGTGCCATGTAATATCACAGAACAGGGGCTTGCCACGCCCCATGCGGTCAAACCTACAGGGTACACACAGGGTATGGAGGGGTCAGGGTAAAATATTTGTACCGGAAAGAACTTGATCATTTGTTTATCATGTTTATAGCTATCTCAAAACTTTTGTCATAAAGATGCGATGTAAAAATGGCCTATAAAGTCCAATAACACATGCAATTCATAAAGGACTGCATGTCATCATGGCAGAAATTACTACAAACTTATGTACGGACATCTGTTCACTTTACGCTTCGATTACCTGAAACCAAGCATAGCCAATTTAAAGATGACAATAAACAGGACAAAGTTATTATTTACACCATGAACACTTGCATGTAATTGAAGACACGTTGAAAGTAGAAAAGTTAAACACGTTAAAGGGGGGAAAGCACTGCTGCAGATTCCAGTACAGGTATAGAGTTCTAGTTGTGGTTGTACATGAACATCAAGCACACAGAGTATTAAAATCCAAGGTACAGAAAACTGATCTAATATAATTTATTGGGATCTTAAACACTTGTGTGTTCCCTCCTACCTGGACACCAAGTTGACAGCACCGCCACCGGTGCGCGGTGGGAAGAACTCCAGCGAGTAGAATTTTGTCCCGCCCTGTACTCGATCATTGATCCGATCAATGAGACGACGATATTTATACGTCGGCAGCACTTCCACTGGTGTAGGTGGTCTCGAGTCATCCCCGCTGCTGTGGTCCAGATCACTGGTGTAGGAGCCAGGGGGCGGAGCTATCCACATGTCACTCACGCGTGGAGTCGTCATGGTGTCAGGTGTATGTACATGCACCTGAAACATATGTGACATATACATACGTAAGACTTCACAGATTGCAACCACAGGAAGACAATTGCTCATATACACAGTGACATAATAAGCCAAGTATACAGCCCACTTTAGAATGAGATGGAGCATTCCCCCGGTCAACACCCACCCCCCTCCACCCTGGTTTACTTGAGGTCAAGTCAATATAGTCATTCTGCCATGCTGCATATATATTAGTGTTTAATACTAGTATATATGTACTTGACTTTGTCCTGATGCTTTGCAGCATAATACACCAGTATATTGGTTAATTGACAAAATACACGTAACACCAACCTTGCTGGACAGATGAAAGAAAGTTGCGTAAGCTGGTAAGATGCTGCCCAAAATAGGTCTAGACTTAGACAGGAGCATTATAGTTTGATCATCTTTGTAATAGCCCAACAGAATTTTGGATCACATCATCAAAATGATTCCAAAGATGCATCTAAAATTTCTCAGATTTCAAATAGGATTTTGTCACACTTATGAACAATCAACTGCAGGCATCAAGTTTTCACAGAACAAAAGTTTTTTGAGCCTTATACCAAAATGGCTTAGCTCTATGACATTGTGCCATTTATACAAGGGTCCATAGAAGTGGGTCATTGGACAAAGTTCCTGTTAGGTTGGAACAAGTCTTACTTCAGATAATTACACGCTTATAGTGCAGCCGAAGTTTGCAGGTAGCAGCATGTTGGAAATGGAAAGCTTTAATTAATTAGGTAGTACAAAGAACCATACATGTACCATGCACAGACCACAGAAGTGAAAACCAATTATTTCTGTAGCCAGCAAGCAAGGCTTCCATTCAATCTATAGTTCCAGTCTCTTTAACAAGACCGCGTATTATAACATGGGTGAACTCATTGATTTCAGACAAAAAGAACCAGCTGACCTACTGAACCATCTAATAGGAAATTGACTTTTGTGACTTGTACACTGAAGCAAAACACAGCAGCAGGTGATACAAAACCATACAGTAGAACCAAATTGACAGCTAAAGGTAGTTATAGTGTTATCTGTTGTTGCTTTAACTCCCCTGATTTAAGTAATAATTTTAACATAAAAGGCATAGGAGGGTCAATAATAGAACCATTAGTAGGATTAATAAATAAATCATTAAGTGCAGGTACCACCTTCATGGTTCAAGATTGCTCAAGTAGTGCAGTACATGTATTTATTAGAATGGTACCAAACAGGAACATTAATTGCGCCCCATATAATTAACTCTAGTACCAGCTTTCTCAAAGATACTAAGAGTTATATATGCATAATAGATTCTATAAATTTTTAACAGATAGTAGACGCTATTAAATGCTTTTCAAAAGTCAGGTGCTGTAATTAAAATATAAAGAAACGGACTGTTTATTAGCAGATCAAATTTATACGAAAGGCATCTACCTGAAGTTCACAATAAAAGTCTAAAAAAAATACCACAGTGCAACCATCCGTAAATTACACAGCAACACAACGTAGGGTACTACCGGTATGTGTATGTGGGACAACTGTATTGCAAGGTCAGTGACCATGAATAAAGGCTGTTTTCTTGGACATGCATGAATGATTTCTGCTTCCCACAGCAGGGCTTCGTCCAGGGCAGCACAACACAACAACGAGAAAGACGGGGTTCATCATACAGCGGTCGTGCATGCCAAAATTTGCTAACTTCACCAAACCAGAACTGAGACACGCTTCAACGAGCAACGCGTGAAAATTATACAGCAAAAACTTGATCAGTAAAGATGTCTACTAACAAGAAAGTGAGAATGTCGCACAAAATGTACGTACGTTTTAATACGAGTGGTTACGTCCCACTGTGTTGTGATTATGGCAATGCCATGTTCTCCCTTCCCTCGCGGTTGATTTGACTGAAAGAGAACTAACCGTGGTCGCCGCTGGCTTATATGCGGCAAGACAGCCAATCAGAGCGCAGCAGCTGCGGGTGGCGACATCTATCGACTACCGCTTTGTCAATAGCACCCACGTGTCTCTTGCGTGATCTTGTTTTGACGGCTCTTTCTACACTGGGTCACTGGCACATTGGTCATTGGGCCGGGCACTGGTTGTGCGTGTCTGGGGCAATATCCGACGAATCAGTTTCACATTCCGCCAACACTTGCAATGGCAGTTACTATTACACGTAATAAATTTAGAAGCAGATTAAAATTTTAGTAAGATGATAGCCCGGGAAGATAGCCAGCTTGCTATCAACCTAGAACGCCTTTGGCCGAGCGACGAGACTAGTCAAATAAAACAGGTAGCATATTATAGGCCTAACGAACATTACATAACCGCAGCGTAAAAGAAGAAAACTTCAAGTGTACGAGCATTAATAATATAGATCTAGTAATATACAGATAGTACATGTCATACACACTTTACCTTTTTATGAGTTAAATGTTCTGAAATTTAAGCTTTATAAAACTGGAATGTAGAAATAATTCCTAGGATTATATATAAATACACGCCTACTAAATTTGAACTACCCAAGAATAATAAACACATATGTAGCTACAACGGACGAAAATACTGGAACACATTGCCAGATTTTATAAAGGAAATGAAAAGACATTTTTACCTTTTTTTTTTTTTTACGATTTTTTTTTTCATTTTCGGTAAAATGAGAGTAAACGTTTCGAACGACATCTCTCAAAGAAGACACCAAATTTGCTCTCCAAAATTCATGTACACCTGGGCCGGATCTCTACAAAAGTTGAGAAAAAAAGTGAAATTTGAAATTTTGGGGACTTGTTTTTTTTTTTTTTTTTTTCACTTTACCATGGTAGTCAATAGGAAATTATAAAATTGGCGATATCTTGAAAACGCCTGGCGGACGAGTACAACGGACCAAAATGTGAGCCTCAGAGTTTAGTACTTCGTGTACTCCATGTACTTTTTTACGATTAAGTGTTCAGAGTCAGTCTGAGGTCATTCGCGATCGGAGCATTTCCGATTTTTCCGATTGTTGACAACCTTGCCCCTAGAAAGGGGCTGGCCGTAGCCAAGCGGACCAAAATTTGTGCCTCGGCGGTAAGTACTTATAGTGTATGCAAAGTACGTTTGACTATTAAGTATTCAAGGTCATTTTGAAGTCATTTGGCAACCTGAAAGCTGTATATGATCTGGAAAACGGTTGGTCGTAGAGCAAAACGGACCCAAATTCGGAACTGGGAGGTACTGACTTGGTGTATGAGCTTTGTTAAGATTTCAAAGTTAGTCTAAGGTCATTCGGTACAGTTCCGAAATATCTGATTTTCAGTAACCTGGTATCTCGAAAGCAGCAGGTGGTAGGGTAAAACAGAGAGAGGTTTGGACCTTGGAGGTAGGTATTTAATATATAAAGAGTACTTTTGACTGTTAAGTGTCAAGGTCATACTGACGTCATTCAGTGCATTTCCGATTATCGACAACTTTGTGTCTCGAAAACGATTGGTCGTGCAGAGAAAAATGGGGTGAAATTTTGGGGCTCCGGGAATCTAGTAACACACATTTGGGGTACCCATGGCCTTGTAGGGTTCAAGGTCATTTGGGGATAATTCGGTGGACTTGTCTCAAAATGACATGTAACTCGAAAATTGATAGTCATAGAGCGAAACGGAATGGAATCGAAACGGAATGAATATATGGGGTACCTTTGAACTTGTGACGTTCAAGGTCATTTGGGGTCATTCGGTGCACTAGTCTCAAAATAACCTGTAACTCCGAAACGGTTGGTCGTAGATTGAAAAACAGTGAAATCTGGGACTTGGACACACTCGTGACACATATTACATATATCGGGTACTTTGGACATTGTAGTGTGCAAGGTCACATTGGACCATTCGGTGCACTTGTCCCAAAAATAACTTGTTATCTGTGTTGTTGTGTGGCTTTTCTGCAATCGGGAAAAGAATGAAAAAGTTAGAGACGATACAAAACAAGCATGATTTTAACTCGTCTTATGAAGAACTGCTGAGTCGATCAAACAGAACTACACTCTTTACATCGGTTACAGTCCATTTTAGGCATTGTGTATAAATCCGTTATGAAACAACGGCCCAAGTATGTTAATGACCCGTTTGTCCTTAACGGAAACAATAGAAGAAGAAGGCAGTTTACGCTTGTTCAGCCACATTTTACAACTAGAAAGTACGGTTTTAAAAGTCTTTGTTCTTAAGCTAGTCATTTTTGGAAACTTTTAGATAACTCTTACAAGGATTCGTGCGCTCTATGGAAGTGGGGACCGCATTGCGGTTGTACAGACGATATGTCTTTTAAGGATGGTATATTAAGTACAATGTGTTTTAAAGTTTGAATGTTTTAATATGTCATCATCGCCATTTGTACATATCACTTATCGTGCCGGTAAATAGCTCAGTATTGGCTACCGCTTTTATTGAATATTTAACCGACGCTAAATAAAATTTTACTTACATACGTACTAATCGGACAAGTGCCCAAGACGGACTACAAGGCCCCTGGGCCTCTTGTTTTTTGTGTGCACATTCTTTGGGAAATATGTGACATGTAGGGATCATATGACATCTTATTAGGTTTATCGAGACGAAAAGAAGATTTATATGCCTGACACAAAGCTTTTAAGCATAACTGGATGATTTTTGTGATAAATTGTAACTACCCCGGTAAGTTTCTGACGGAAACGCGTAGATGTAGGCGCGTTTGGTTCCATTGAGAAATGTTCAATGAGTTTTGCGATGATGTGACTCGCTATTCACTCCACATACGGCCTCAGTCATGTGGTTATTCGAGGAGGGGACACATATATGGAATGATTAAAAAAAAAACAAGATGTCGATGGAACTTTGCTGTCTGCTTGACATTTGCAGTTGGTTTGACAAATGGCACTTTCTGCAGACTTGTATCAAAAACTCACTGCTGCAGACTAAAACAATTGAAATCCTGGGTTAACTCTCACACTCTCACCATGCATGTGTCAAGTTTCAACAGCTTAACTTTGACCTTTTAAGGTCACACAAAGTCAAATGTGATGGTGGTATTGGGACTCCCCACACATAACTTCCTGTTGGCGTTTAATAGTAACATATGGCCTAACTCAGCTCTTTTGCGACATATAAGCCTTTGAAATCCGAGCGACCGCGATATTAACCTGTCAAGCTCACTATATATAGGGTCAAATGTAATCACACCAATTACTCCCCATATGTGTTTTGCTAACACATGCCCTATCTGCTCGTTTGCGAAATATGACTGCATCGAAACTTGAATGACCTTTTGATGAAGGTCAAATCAAAGATCGCCAGTTCGAATCCGGGCTGAAAAACTTTCACCAATTTGAAAGACCTTATGTAAAGTAATGTACATGTAATTAAGGTCTTTGCTTTCACTTTAATCTCTGTGCCATTTTTAGCCCCGTCATATCTGAAAGAAGATACATGTATGTCCCAAACACGCCATTAACATTCCACTTCCACCTGGGGCAAACACCCACCAAAAATATAAATCCCAAATATCTTTGAAGAGAATTCACAGTTTTAATGATATCTTTCCTTGCGTGTTATACAGATGCTTTACCGTTATAAATCCCCTTATATGTGCCCGTTATGATCCCCTTAATATGAGAATGGCCTCTTAATTGCTGGTATTCAATCAAAGTTTTAATTTGTATTGCGCCATTTCAGCTCATAGATCACTTATAACTGTTGTGAACAAAGATAAAGTGTCTTAATTGCTGTGGTATAAAGTCTATGCTAACTCAAAAATATAAACAAGGTTCTAATGGGATTGTGGATACAATGCAGATGCTTTTATGTGGAAGATAATGTACGCTCACCCCGCTCGATATAAGACTTATCACGCCGAGTGCAACAAGGCGTGATAATTCTTATATCGGGTTAGGGGTGGGCGGCATTATCTCACATACATACCGAGTCTTTGTAACCGCAATTCCCCACTGCAACGCCCCTAAAATCGAGTAGATAGGTCCTGTATCGTCATCTAGAGAGGGGTATGAGAAATCGTCTCTTCCATGCAAATGACTGATTGCCGCATAAATTATCCCCGCTCTGAGAAATTTGAGTTGTGTA
>JAAUYG010198692.1_pt1 | contig 13614 bp, 7 predicted proteins | sample 7278091 | NCBI WGS metagenome assembly JAAUYG01 (sample SAMN14350201, study PRJNA611818) | marine sediment metagenome | isolation source: surface marine sediment (0.6m) | place: French Polynesia: Moorea | collected 2018-08
CGGCGAATAATGGCGTCTTTCGAAAGGGTAAACTTCAGCAGCCGTTTTTCAGTAAATATACCTGGAAGATGGCGTTTGTTTTATCTCGTTTTCGCAGCGGAACTTTAAGAAACTTTGTGAAGCAAAAGACGTAGGTTACAGTTGCGACTTTTAAAAAAATAGTCCAAACCCGCGATTTCGGTGCAACACTAATTGGACTCTATATCACATAGTATAGAGAGTCCTATTGGGCTACTACTAACCTAGCCTAGCCTCCTACTCCTAATAGGGGAGTCCCTACCAGTACCAGCCTACCCCCTCGCAGACAGGATACATGGTAAGCCCCTGCCAGTGCGTATATTCTATAGAGACGGATACGCTCTCTACCTCGCGGACTGTTGATTGCAATGATTAGTGAGGATTAGATAGGGTAAGGCGCTGTAGCGAAACGGCACGTCTTTTCGCGAAAAGACTGGAGAATCACGTTGTCAGGTCAACATGTCAGAGATTAGCCTGCTTCCACCAGGCCCTGTGTCATTGCTAATGCTTAATTTCAAATGGCCAGTGGCAATACAATACCCAAACTTTGGTGCCTAAGATCTTGGGCGCATCTAATCACAGCCCAGAGGAGCTTAGAAATATGTGATGATCCACCATGCCTAAATATAAAGAGAACAAAGCACTATATAAGGAAAAAAAATATTTTAGTATTCTGCCTATTTTTTTCTAATAAGTACTAGTATTTATATTGTTAAATACATTTAAAATATATAATTACTACTATGGAAAAAAAACACATTGTGCAGAAAAATGTTTAGACTCTCATTTTGAAATTAAAAGTATGTAACAACTGAGGTAATTAATTTAAAAAGCTATCATTATATTATATCATAGATAGATGTTTCAAATCATTGACGTGGGGGCACTACAAAAAAGACAGTATTGATCATGTATTGCCATCAGGCATTGGTTGGGAAGCAAGCGCAGTGCAGTGGATCATACAACGCTGATGGAATTAGGCCAGTCAGAGATGGTTAGCCCAGACCTAACAAAGCAACTCCAGGAAAGTGAAAGCAAACTGTCATGCATGATGAAGAAAAGCTGACCACAGAAAACTTTGCACGCCAAACTTAGGCCTCAGATCGGAATTTTTATAACCCGGTGTGATAATTTTCTGGGAGAGAGTGTTCTCTGCTTTCAGATACAGTTGGTGGTGACGTGTGTGCTTCCAGCATGGATCGTGCTGGGCGCTCTGAACTCCTGAAAACTATAGAAAGCCAACAGGAAAAACTTGCTAAATATGAGAAAAAGCTTCGAGGTATGTAGCTATATGTATCCATACATATTGCCCATGGGTAATTATGGTATTATTGTAATTTGAATCATGACTGACATTTGAGATTTTGAAGTTGGGAAAATAAATTTAAATATAGTGAGCCAACTAGTTGTTTCTGAATAGGTGTCAGTGATTCACTGTTTTGAAAGAAGGAAAAACCTCAACTTTGCATATCATCACGCACAGAGAAAAAGTTTGCCAAAAGAAGATACAGTATTGAAATGCCCATATTGGAAGGCTTGGTATATGTTGATGACATTTTCTACGCATGTACACATGTAACGCTGGGTTCTCCTTCATGCTGTACATACATGTATGTGTAAGACTAGTTCTTGTTCATTCTTTCAGGATGCAGATGGTCAATCATTGGTTGTGTTAACGTAATTCAGCCCAAATACTTTAATAGTTATCTAGTACCCTTGAAATAGGTCCTCACTGGCAGTGTTACAGATACAGTACCACTGCCAGCATCTTGATTCTTAATGTAGTGAATGATGATGATCTCAAAGTTTAACGGCACATCAACACCAAAAGGGTCATACAGTGCCAAAACAGGTGTAAACTGCCCTATGAGTCTAACATGTCTAAACAGAGTCCACCAGAAAAAAAATGTTATAGTCAAATGAGTGCAAAGCCAAAGGTAAGATGTCAAGTCACATCTTGAAAAAATGTCCAATAGCTCTAACGTACAGTAGGATTGTTGAGGTCAAGTGACTGACAGTTCAGGGACTGTGTGTGTGTGGGTGTGAGCAATAAGGGGTGTAGGGTTCAATTCAGCCGCATGGAAATACAATAATGATTGCAACGTCATTTAGAGTTGCTACAGTTTAAGAACTGCACGGTGTGAGACCATTCGCTATCAGGCCAAGTCTGAACAAAATGTCTGACAAGACCTGATACCCAGGGTGCGCCACGTGGAGGCTGCTCTCATGCACCCCCTTAATGTAGTGAAACAGACAGTTCAGTACACCACCATCTTTGCAGTGTTTGTACATTTACTGGACTTTTCCCGTGTGTTTTTGGCAGATTTGGTGGGGGCCTACAAAGGGTTGCTGAAGGAGAAGGAGGCCCTGGAAGCCACTGTCAAGGCCCTGGGTGCTGCTCCACAGTCTGTCTCTGTAAAGTCAACCCCAGACACACGGGACGCCAAGGCTGAGGAATCGCTAACAGACAGTCCAGCTTTGTCTGTACGTGCTTAAACAGCTGAAAAACCTGAAATATGAAAGATTATAGAGTTATATAGTTATTTTTTTTTTACCCTTGTTCTGTCATTTTAACTGTTTCCTTGTGAGTGTGTTGCAGGTTTATGTACAAACTACCATCTTTAGCAATTTGTTAATTTTATCAGTACATGTCCTGTATAAGCAAGTCAAAGGATATTGTTGAAAATCTCGTGAAGTATTACGAAGAAATGAGGAACTGTCTCCAGAAACATCTGAAATGTCATGAAAAAGCTGATAATGCTCATGTTACTTACTCTCTATTGTGTACCAGGAGGATGTATCTGAGGCAGGGAGTGATGTCGGAGGGGAGGCTGCCCAGCTTCGGGAGCAGCTGGCAACCCTCACTTCCTCCCTGACCACACTCATGCAGGAGAAATCCAAGATGGAAGGAAGCTACCAGGCTGAGAAGAAAAAGCTATTGGTTTGTAAATAATGATGTAAAAATGATATGTGCAGACTGAGAAATTTGTGTATGGATTTGGGTCATAGTTACGACTGAACCAACAGCTTTAAAATATTCTTGAATGTATGTATGTTTATTTCTTTCATATACCGGTAATATACAACATGAATCTGACTAATGTGATTGGCTAAGAATCTGACTGAGTAATGTGATTGGCTAAAAATCTGATCAGTCAAAACTTAGACTTTCTTAGCCAATCACATTACTCAGATTGGTGACTTAAGTCGAACTTAACATGCTTAGACTTGTGTATTTTTGAGGACTCCAGCCCAGGTTATTCTGCAGTGTGATGATGTGAATGTTGTCTGTTGCATTTCATTTTACAGCAAGACTTGGAGGAGAAGAGCGAGCTGTATGAGGAGGAGAAAGAGAAGAATGAGATAATACAGAGAGACCTACAGGAGGAGATTCAGGAGGTAAAGAATGGAACAGAAGAACAGACATGTACTGGGATAGGAAACAAATATTGACTGTAACACACCAAGAAGATAAAAAAGGTTTACGTTTTAATACAACCTTTATTTCTAGTTTGGTTTGTTAAAAATTGTGTGATATACAGTAAACAGAATTACAAGCTTGCATTTGATATTTGTTGTTATTGGCAAGTTGAAAGTGACATTCATTTTCTCTCTCAGTGGAAGAACCGACTGCGCAGCCAGCAACATGAACGCGAGAAGGAGCAGAATGACCATGCTATAATGCTGCGAGAGCTGCAGAAACTCATGGCGACCGAGAGGATGGCCAAGGAGCATGCTGAACATCAGGTACACTTGAAGGGCATTTGAAGGAAAGTACTGTAAATTTATTAATGTTCATGTGGATTAATATTTGAGACAAAACTGGTATTTATTTTTGCAATTTAAAGACATTCATGAAATTTGCCAAATAAATCCCATGCAAACATTAATGAATTTACAGTAGGGTGATCATAGTGAAACACGCATACACTATTATATCTAAATGGTCAGTTATAGCTAAATGTAAATTCTATAGAATTACTGAAAGCAGTTTGGTTTGAATGGGCATGTTTTAGTACTGGGTCCAGTTTTCTAGAAAAATGATTTTGTAATCATCTTGGAAACGATTTTCTTTTCCTTACTCAGGATCAGTGTATTAAGCGTTTTCTGGAAAATGGCCACAGATTTAATTTAACTGCCACACTGTCAGTGGTACATTGGAGTGGTTTTTTTTTTCAGGGCTTGATTTGAGCTTGTAGCTGTTGCATTTAAGGGTACTTTATGTACAAGGACATGGGGTAGGAATTATATCTTTTTTATGTTGTTTAATGGTAGTTGGAAGAGACCAAACAAGCCCTGGCTGAAAAGGAAAATCAGCCAGACATCAGTGAGGAGTATGAGAAGAAGATGGCACAGCTGAACGAAGAAATTCAGCAGCTGCAGAAACAGCTGAATGCCGTGGAGAAGGAGTCGCTGAAGCCTTCCCCGGCCCTGTTACACCTGCAACGAGATATGGCGGACCTCAAGGTACTGACTGCTAATGGCCTGCTCATAGTGCCTGAACAATAATAATAAAAGGCTGATACCAGAAACAGCCAGATATGATCTCAAACTCCTGAATTGTAAAGTATGTGTTAAGCTTAATACAGCAGAAAACTGAATTAGGAAAATGCATGATTGATGCCAATATGGTCTTAATTCTGAGTGGGCTTTTATTTGGAAACAATGTAGCACTAGGATGTGGTATTTGGTCATCCAATAAGTCATCTACATTCTATGGTAGCCATATTTCCTGGATGGTGAGACAGGGTTCAGTTGTATGATGAGAATGTCACTAGGGAAATGATTCACTTGGGGATGGAGTGACATAAATATTTATCAGTAGATATGTGACAAATAAGCTAACCGGTCTAGTCTTTTAACTCAAGATCCCTCTTGATCAGTCCTGACGAGAGTGGTAACTTCAGTCAAAAACTTTTCTTTCTGACTTCTCCTAAGTCCCATGTAAAACTTCCATACCTTGACTAGGTAACTGGCGGTAATTACCTCATGTAAGACATCACCATAGAACTTGCCACTATATGGTGTATGAGTATTACTCGCATGTAGGAGACAAAAATTGCCTTTTACTGCATTGAAAGATATCGAGTAGAGAGCGGAAACAAAGACCAAATGGCTGCCGATTTCAGAAGCTCCGCTGGCAGGCAAAAGAAGTAAAGGTGCTGGCTAAATGCATGCTACATGCATTACTAGTAGATATTCTTCTTTAATGGAAAAAAGCCCAGGCTCGAATCGCAACCGAGCCTCCATCTTTGGCAAAAAAAAATGTTTTTGTGATCGTCTTGCATGAAGGATTAACCCCATTGCCCTTGTCACATACTAGGTCTTGATTATCACACATAGATCACCCTTTCATCAGTATGATCCTACATTGTGATCAGTCTTAAAATAGAGGTATGTATATTTATACATGTGTTGGTAAAATGAAACTGTGGTCATTCATTGGTGGAAGGTCTATACAACAGAGGAACACAATAATCTTCCAGCAAATAACGTAACCTGGACACATTTGAATGTACAGCACTATACAGTGAGCCCTGCATTTTAAGACCACCCATTTAGCCAGAAAAAATGTGGTCTTAAATTGAAGGTGGTCTTAAAATGAAGGGATATTTATATTAAAAATATAAGAAGTTGTGTCAGTGATGACGGAATTGTTAAATATTGGGGTCTTAAATTGCAGGGATCACTGTATACCACTTTACCCTTCCAGGCCCAGCACCGCATCAGCCTGCAGCAGGAGCAGCAGCGTGCCAACAGTGCCGAGGACCGCCTACGCAGCATGTCCAGCGTCAGCGAGGAACGAATCTCATCCTTAGAGTCAAAACTCTCTGAGCTGTCTGAGGTGATCGGAGACTACGAACGGCTGCGCTTTCAGGATCAGCAGTCAATCCAGAAGCTGCGAGAACGAGTCCTGCAACTGGATATGGAGAATACGGCTCTGGCACGTGCTGCACAGTCTGGCTCTATGGGAGACGGCAGCAAAGACTTCGATCACGACACGTCAATGGACATGCAGACAATCGTGGATGAGATTGTGAAGCTGAAGGGTTTGCTGAAACTGGCCAATGAGAAGGCTGAGAAGCCTGTCAATATTGAAGGTTTGTGGGCGACTGAAATATGTAATCGACTGTTCAGTAAAAATATATATAGGCAACACAGCATCATTGATAAGATGGAAAGGTTATTGTAATGTTAACAATGAGAGAAAACCCCATAGAAATAGGTCCAATGCCTTAGTCATAATGCAAACATTCTAATATATCAGTAGGAATCTATGAACAGTCATTCAGGACACTGAAATGACAAGTTACTTGCATGGAATAGAAATGTAAATGCTGAATTAACAACACTGAAGAACAGGATTAAAACCAGCTACATTCAAGGCTAAAGTGGTCTTCATTCCATGTTTTGTCTTAGTTGTGAAAGGATATAGCGCTTTTGGTGGTCCTCCAGTTGTTGGTCACAAGTTTGGTGTAGTCTTATCTATAAGGTTAGCTAACTTGTCTTAAGGTAGTAGTACCGTAGTAGTAGTAGTAGTAGTAGTAGTAGTAGCAGTAGCGGTAGCAGTACCAGTAGTCATGGTAGTAGTAGTAGTGGTAGTAGTAATAGTAGTAGTGGTTGTAGTAGCAGTAGTAGTGGTAGTAGTAGTAGCAGTAGTAGTAGTAGTAGTAGTAGTAGTAGTAGTAGTAGTAACAGTATTTATTTCTTCAAATTGGACAATGGCATATTGTATTACAATTCAAGTATATACATGTACCATATGAAAGGAAAAAACAAATTGGCCAAAGCTGTAACCTATCTGGTAAGTCTTACATTGTTTGAGTGGATTCAATAACAACAGATAGGCGTATTTGTCTTACTCAGAGCTGCTGCAAGGTGATGTCGGGGATTTGGAACAGGAGGACATCCACCAAAAGTGTCAGGAGGATTATCAGCAACTGAAGGAAGAGTTTGAGCGGTACAAGCTTCGCGCTCAGTCAGTGTTGAAGAATAAGACCACGAAGGTGTGTATGTCTGGTGTTGTCCCTTTATTGAATGAATGTAAACTTTCAAGATTCTGTTTCTGTTCTTGTGGAAATCACATAATATCAGTATACCGTGGTCCCTTCCCTGGTGGACATGGTAAAGAGGCCACCCTTCTTAATGTAGCCAAAAATCTTTGCTATTCATCACCTAAATCGGTGTCAAACCGTAACTCTATGCCGTGGCTCCTGGCCACAGACCCCTAGCCGTCTAAAAGCGAAATGACCCAGATACTACTACTACTACTACTACTACTACTACTACTACTACTACTACTACTACTACTACTGCACTACTACTACTACTGCAGTACTGCTACTACTACTACTACTACTACTACTACTGAGAACCCTTACAGGGGTACTCATGAAGTACCCCTGTAAGTGTAAGGCCTGAAATGGGACCTCCAAAGGGTGTAGAAATATGCATGGCATCTTTGAGCCACCGTAGGGGGTGTGTCCCAACTGAAAGCCGGCCAAGTGCAACTTGGACCGGCATACAACACTAGCCCATTGTAATGGGCAAAGTTTCAAATGAAGATCCAGATCTACATTGAACTGTATTTTAAGTGTTTCCTCTTGCCAGAGGCCACCACATTTATATGACCACGATTTCTTGGCAAAAAGATGCGCCATGCCAATATAAGATGTGTGATTGTAATTTTCATTTTGTCTGAAACATAAATCCTGGCTCTATTTATATCATAGTGGAATGAGTATTTAGTACATGTATAGTAGTCTTTCTGTTATACGGACACCCCTTCTGCCAGACAAATTTGTCCTTATTAGAGAGGTGTCCTTTTCTGAGAGGTAGCATCACATGCATTCATGGTACTTACTGCCAAGAATTATTGACTTTTCTAGAGGGATGTCCTCTCTGGATAGTGTCCTTTAAGAGAGGGACCACTGTAAAAGAAATAAAAATACATTCTGTTTATTTAGCACTTTAGTGGGAAAAGCTATGGAACGTATTATACGTAAGGAAATAAGATATTTTGTAAGACACCAATGTTTTAGGTGTGAGATGTCGAGATTTGACGCTCTGTGGGTGCTAAACATTTTACCCTTATTGTTGTCCCCCATTCAGGATACTGGTCCCAGTAAGGAATTGGAGAGCTGTCAGGCTCAGGTGTCCGAGCTGAAGGAACGTCTTCGTCAGCTCAGGTATGACTATGATCAGTTGGAAAACGTGCTCCACGAGAAAGAGGAAAGCTTCGGCAAGACCATCGTGAGTTTGCAGGAGAAGCATCGCGTGGAGCTCGACTGTCAGGCGGGAGACCACAAACAGAAGCTGGGGGAGCTAGAGAGCGAGATACGGCGACATCGCGAGCGTACCATTGCCATGCTGGCCGAGAAAGACCGAGAACTGGATAGCCTGCGAGCCAAGTCGCCAGACAACGCAGAGAGCCGGTATACAATGAACACCCTGAGACAGATGTCGCCCCCGGCCGAGCAGCCAATTGCACGGGAGATTGGTGCTAGCTCCGAGGAGGAGAGCGCAGTCAGCGAGCTGATCTCGCGGAGCACCATGTTCCCCGGTAGCGCCGGAGAAACCGCCCTATTGCACTTCGCCCAGGAACAGGCTCGCCGGGAGGTGGAGATCCAGAACCTCCGCAAACAGAAACACTCCCTGGAGATGGCGCTCCGAGACCTGCAACACTCGTCCTCCATGAAACAGCAGCAGGCCGCAGACACCATTGACTCGCTTAAAGAGGAAATACGCAAGCACGAACGCGATAAATCTCGGGAGAGCGCCAATTTGGAGTATCTGAAAAATGTGGTGTACCACTTCATGGTAACGCAGGACAAACTGGGCAAGCAGCAGACGCTGAATGCCATCTCGACCATCCTTCAGTTCAGTCCCAGAGAGAAAGATCAGGTAGAGACAGAGCTTAACAAAGGCTGGTGGAAGTATCCTGCCGGTCCCCACGGCCAGCAGCCCGGGGGACAGCATTCCTATAGGACATCTTACCCTAATACTCGAATATGATCCTCTCGGGGGTAGTCTAGTCAAGTCGTAAAATACAGCTGTTGTGTTGGTTCAGAATTTGTCAGCCTGCTGTGTGAATGTCAATGTCTGGGCATGCTGCTTAAAACAGGGTTCATCCTTCATGTAAGATTTCATGAAAACGTTTACGTTTTTTTTTTCGCTGAAGAAGGAGGACGGGGTGCGATTTCGAACCTGGGCCTTTTCTATTAACATGATTAAAGAATAATATCTAATGCTATATAGCATACATAGCCAGCGCCTCTACTGCTTTCGCCATCGAGGCTGCTGGGATCACTGGCCATTTGGTCCATATTTCAGATCTCTGCTCGCTACCTTCAATACAGTAAAAGGCAAGGCTCGGGCCTCCTACAGGTGAGTAATACTCATACACCATATAGTAGTGAGTTCTATGGTGATGTCTTACATGAAGGAATTGCCTAGAATGGGGAGTATTAATATTAATCCTGGGGTGGATTGCGGCGGTTGTGGGAACAAATGGGTATTCCACTGACCAACTCAGTTCTGGCAGCCTCCGATCCAACAACATCATGACGTTTACCATGCCAAAGGAGTACTGATACATATGAAAGGTAGAATGCATTCTGTATGTAAAAATCTAGATTTAATTTTAATAGCTGGATTTACATGTATTATAAACAAAATTAATATAGATTTGCACTTGCATAGTGAAGGCCAGAAAAAGTGCAATATTTTTATGACCAGTGTATGTGCTACTAATAGTTCAGCTAGCTACTAATGAGGTTAAAAATAACCAGTGGAACGGTAATAATTGGGATTCCTATATTATACTGGTAGTATCATTTGCATTTGGAAGAACCTTGCTGAACAATCGTCAGTCTGGCAATTGAGGAGTGATGAAGGGATTCTGTTTTCATTCATTGCACCAATCATGTTAGCCTATGTGTGATGGAGAAACTGTGGGGTCTGTACAGGAATTGTACTAGTGGCATGTGATTGGTTAATTAGTATGATTAGGCATATTAATCTGGTTCAAAGTTTTTTCCAACTACTTCAGCAAGCGAGTCCTGAGTGTCAGATTTGTTTATCTTTACAATACCGGTACTATTTTCCATCTTTCTGATATAAAGATGCAGATTGTAAAGATCAAAGATCACGCTGATTTCGTGTCAGATTTAACCATTTGGTGTGCAATAAATGATTGAAATCCGGCTTTTGAAATTGAAATAATCATAATTCCACTTTCCAGTATTCCAGAAGCTTGGATGGAGAGTCGCTCATTACCAGAGTCTCATTACCAGAGTCGCTTATCATATAAGTTAGCAATGTCTGGTCTATGGTAGATGCAATCTGCTACTGTCAGGTCTTACATGGTAGCATTGTGAATATAGTTGAGGGCATGACTGGAAAAACCCTATTTGTAGTAGATGACATACTGGTGATTTCACTTGTATATAAAGGTAGACAACCTTTGTCCAGAATCTAATATATTGCTCGCTGGATAGGGATGCTCAAATGTAGCAGAAAGAGAGCTATTGGATATCGTAAGAACCCCAATGTTGACTGTGTATAACAAAATAGTAATCTTTGGAGACAAATTACCTGTGATATATACGTGTGTCTTGCACACATAGCAGCGATGTCCATATAGTTGACAAAGAATATGTCCATATATGGAAACAGAAACGTTCATACCACTTTCCCACATGTGCCACAGTAGTGCGTTTTGTTATTAACCCTTTGTTCAATTTGTTTTAGGGTGTTTTTTTTTTGATTTCCACGAGCAATCATGTCGCTCATCTCTTTTGGGTAGCTCATTAAAACAGAAATTGGTGTGTTTGCCACATTATCAGGCCGTATGTTCTAGCGTTGTGTCATGTTGGTTCACCGAAGATTGTGACTACTTGTAGTAACTGTTGTGTTGTATCTGAAGGGAAGAGTTCCACATCTCTCCTAATCAAGACACTATGTGTTAGACTTAACTTGGTGGAATAACCTGCAGCCAGTCAAGAGATGTTGAATATTTTGATGCTTCCTGACAATCAGAATTTGGAAGAATCCAACTTAACAAAATCCCAGTTTAAATCTGTTGTAGCGTGTAAATAAGTGGCGGGCAATCTCGTCTCTTTGGAGACCAGCTGCCTCATGCAAGCACCTCTGACCAGAAGATTGGTTAACATTAAGACTTGCTATCCCCTTCCCCTTGTATAAAGTTCTGTAATATACATGTATGCACCAACACCTTCTTTCCGCCATACTTTGTACTTCCAGCTGAGGGAGTGGTTTACTAGACCCATTTAAGTGGCGAGATGAAATGGTTGAACTTTCTATGCAGTCTGGCTGGGGTAACGCGGTCTAAAGTTCTCAAAATACATCTGTGTACTGACTTAAGTCACAATGTTAGCCAACTGCAGCGCTCAAATTACCAACTTAAATCAAAATTTTAGACTTGCGTTTTTATTTCTGAGAATCCTGGATCAGGTCACGTAATTATAATTAAAAGAAGGAGCGATTTCTTCCGCTATGCGATTGCCATGATGTACTGGCTCATCTGAAATTCTTGACTGGCATGTTTGCAAGGCTAAAAGTGAGCAGGTTGTCAGTTAGTGGTGTTCATCTCTTCAGTGCTTAAAGATCAGCGTTTAACTTAAAATTTATTTAAGAAATGAGACGTGGAATCTCTGAATGCAACACACTAGTATACAACTGGTTACAGTAATGATATTGATACCAGAATTGTAGGCAGAAATTACTGAATGGTAGCAGCAGTAGTAGTTTAATACAGCCAAATCATATCCACTGGAAGCTGCATTTGATTTCTTGCTTGTTACAGTGTATGCTGGGAAATATTTACCATGGGGTTTGAATAAAGTATTTTGACATCAATTTAAGCGTGGTTTGTTTCTTTCTGGCCAGTACACCCATCAATGTATGTTGTTACTGGGGTCTGGAGTCATCTTAGAGGAAGAAAATTCTTAATCTCTAGGAGTCAAAAGAGGCGAAACATCATCAGATGTTTCGACCACCTCCCAAGGGTCTTGTTCACTGACTGATGATGTCACGGTTGTCACATGACAAGGCTGGTCATGTGACACGAGACCGAGGATGTTAGAGGGGATCTTGTAGCCTTGGTCGTGGTTTGAGGATAGAGCCATGGCAGTAGATGTGTAAGGCCTCTTGTGTCCTGTGTTCAAAGGTATTGTCCTGACACAAACTCTGGGTTCAGTCGAAGGGGAACCAGTGGCCTGTCTCGAGCATGTGTTGGGATGCTTGCCGACTGTATGGTCCCTATACCTGGCTCCTAGGGTCCTGGCTGTTCCTCCAATGGACATGGCCAGTACAAGTATATTAATCTGTGACTTCGCAACACCCTAAATTGTATTCATGTGTGTATAGAACATAGTGAGCAATTCCCTGCATAGGAAATCCAATCCTCCGCTGATGAGTAGTGGCTTTCCATTAATCTTTTACGACCCCCAGTTTGCAGCATTACATACGTTTATTAACTGTTGACGGAACACAATGACCATAACACAAGTCTTGATAGTCCATTTATACCACAAGTGAACGCTCCATTTGAGCTAAGCCGTCAGTTTCTTGCAAAATGCGGAAGCTGTTTGCTGCAGATATCCAGACATGTGCAGTTATACCCCTAAAGTACTTTGTCTATTGACAAACGTGCCCACAGTATACCGCAATATCTGTAACAACCATAGCTTTGTATTTAATCATCGTGAGCATAGTTGCATGCTTCGACTTCGACCGCTCAGGTGCAGTGAAGTTCAGGGGTTAATATTTATGCCTCAAATGGTTTCATTTTTGTGCAATCCTTTATGGGTGCCATCGTGGTTTTCACTCGATTTTGAAAATTGAGTGATTTTCACATTCCTCCTGAACACATTGTTTGCGTAATCACAAACGCTCGTCCATCAGAAGGTGGGCCCAATGTGCAGTCTTGACCGTTAGATTGTGTGCAGACAATAGCAAATCACCCCTTCGCTATATCTAACTTTGACAAGAGATGTTCCATATAAAGGTGTCATCTGTTATCACTAGGCCAAAATTTCGGAACCCCACACTGCTACCATTGTCCCACGACTTATACCCATCCCCCTGCTTGTACATGCATTTGTCTAAAATAGAATCATTTGATCTTTGAGGCAGAGCAAGCGACTTACTAATCGGTCATTTCTATAGCGCAAATATTAGTCTTCAACTTAGATCTAAAACATATAAAAAAATATTCAGCTCCATCTTAAATTTCCCAGTAGTCTTAAGTGTTCTGCTTCTATCGGGTACATGTACGTAAATCCGTTGCACACAGGAGCGGTACTTTCATTCAAAGCATGAAAAATAATCTTTAAACTGTTTCTCATTCACTGACACAAGGATTCTCACCAGTATATCTACTTTTATTGGGGCATCCCGTCCCCTGACGGGATCCCCTTAAGGGGTTTTGCAGACTTTTTTTTGTTCCTTTTTTCCGCCGCCTTTTCTGGTGTTTCAGTGGCCCATACAGAGGGAAGGAAACACCAGATTTAGGTGGTATTTTGCAGAAACATGCATATTGACACTCTTCACCTGCTGTTATAAAATATTTCA
>JAAUYG010032995.1_pt1 | contig 13612 bp, 8 predicted proteins | sample 7278091 | NCBI WGS metagenome assembly JAAUYG01 (sample SAMN14350201, study PRJNA611818) | marine sediment metagenome | isolation source: surface marine sediment (0.6m) | place: French Polynesia: Moorea | collected 2018-08
GGAGGCTGGGTAGTGTAGGCTGGGGGTGGGGGTGGGGGTGGGGGTAGGAGAGGCTGGATAAGGGACGCTGGTAGGATAAGCTGGGTAGGGGAGGCTGGGGTGGGCAGGTTAGGGGATGCTATGTAGGGTAGGCTGGGTAGGAGAGGCTGGTGTAGATAGGGTCACGAACGGTTCAAACATACAATACAAGTAGTCTTTTTATTACCCTTGTACCGTCAGTGGGGTAGGATAGGCGGGTAGGGGAGACTGGGTTGGGTAGGGTGGGTGGGTAGGATAGGCTGGGTAAGGACGGCAGGGATGGGTAAGGGAGGTTGGGTAGGGTAGGCTAGGTAGGAGATTTGGGCGTGGTAGGTGTACTTTGTATTAATAGGCTGGGTAGGACTACAGTAGGCAACAACTACAGTAAATATTTAAACCACATGTAATATGTACATGTAGCTTAATCCCCCCCTTAGGATTACCAAGTATACAAGATTCAGAATTAAATTTACATATTGGTTAACCAATCATTACACAGCCGAGGTTATCGGTTGATTTGGGGTTGGGCAGAGCGATTGAGGAGAGAAGCTCATGCCTGTGCATAAACATCAAGGTTCAGTGTAGGTCATCGTAAATAGTTTGGCTAGTGAATCTTGGGGAAATGGATCGGGAAGAAGGTTCTGTATTTGATCCGGGTTTCTAGTACATCTGCTCTCGTCTTCGGATAGCAATGTTTTCGTCTATAGGTTTCGGTTCTAGCTATAGACATAGCTCTAACAGTACTTCCCAACCGAATTCTTCCCACAGTAGCTGCGCGGGGTTCGACTTCGATGTCATATTTGTCTATGATGGCCTCCAGCATGGTTTGTATCTGGTGATCTGTTACTACGCACTTACGCAGTCAGTAATGACTATGTAGCAAGCCAGTGTATCGTTTTAGTTTAGTTCTTTATTGTGATGTAAACCGAGGTGTCTCCAACTAAGGGTCCAATGCTTGGAGGTAGGAGAAACATGTGAAATATTTGTAATAGGTTAACCATTCATAATAGATACATTTGTACATGATTACCATTAATAGCAATAGGAAATCGTATACGTTGAGAGGTCAATATCACCATTAAATTTGACCTTGAGTGGCTATGAAATAATGGTAAGTTCAAGTTCATCCATACTTCAAGTACATATCTGATGCAGGAAGCAAGTTAGGCCATATATTGTCAGCGACAACTAATATGAAGTTATGTGGGCTTGTCCAACTGCATCGCTAGTGTGACATTGAAAGGCCAAATAACTCGTCTGCCTGATTCAAACGCCTCTGATTGTTATGAAGTAGTCAGTGTCACAGAAAATCATGTATATTACCTGTTTATAAATATGTAGCTGGATGGCTTTACTTGTCCTACAGAGATTAGTCCTTTTCTTGCGTACCACTACCACCTTGTAGCCCATTTTGCAGGCCGTATCCTCATGTATATTTATACCACCTTACCTTACTGAGCCACATGTATTAGGGTTTACTCCTGTGCGGAACTTCCATGAATTACATTTGTTGTGGTAGTTCATGCACAGTTAAAACCAGTGTTGAAACTACTCAAATTTTGTATAGAATCAACATCGCAGTAGTTACACCATGCATACAGAGCCATGAAAACCATGATAATTCACAAAATGACAAAAATATGTACGAACGAAAGCTGTATGAAGTCTTCGTGAATCATCCCATGACAGCAATATGTGTATATACGGAAACACATATTCTGCCACAATGAAGAAACAAAACGAAAAAGAAAGAAGTTGTGGCGCTGGTGCCACCTACTGCTGCTCCTCCGCAGTAACTGCCATTATTCAACCCTTACATAGTAAGCTCTAATACTACGGTAGACGCATGATGTATTGATTTTCAACGGTAAAACTGACGTTTCAGTTGCGTTCATGCAAAGCAATAACAACACTGGCTAAATGAGTAAACGTGTGAAATGCACTAGATCTCAGTTACATCGTTAAACTATCTTAGATCACACGGGTTTAAAGTGGCGGGGGTGGGGGTGGGCTTAAATATGTGTATCACCTGTATTAAATCTGTAACCATGTTTTTGTGTCCTACTTTCAACATTTGCTATCAGATCTGCCGATGTAAAATGGAATTTAATCCAAGGAAGGGAAGAAACATATTCCGGAAATGACAGTTACTTCTGCACAGCGTCCTCGCTCCTTCCGGAAAACAACACATGGAATGAACACCTTCATTAATTTTACTCAATAGCATTTTCCTGTAGCGTAGTTTTTACGAAGCCTCCGTTATGTATTGGATTTACAAGGCGTCAGCATAAACACCCAAGTATATTGCAGCATTCCTATTTCGTGTTTTAACATTAAAATAATTTTCCACGCTCCATATCTGTGACATGTGTGGAGAACGAGTATTTCTTTGTTCTAGCTGTAACTTCAGTACAACATAGCTCTCTCATACATCTACTTCTGTGGTTAGGAAGCTGAAACGGCCGCCAACTGGCTTAGCAGTCAATACTACGTACATCTGAGGATTGGATTCCTGTCCTTTATAGTGTTTCACATCATATGTAATACCCTATGCTGGGCAATTTTGATCTAGTGAAATCTATGGTGAGACAGACCAGCTTACCCACTGTGACTCATCACCAGCAAGAACGTAATATTGTCTTCTGTGGAAGTCTTTTCATCGATACCTGTAATTACCGATCACCAAAATAAATTGTAAGAGCTCTAGAGAAATAAAAATACCTCCTTTTTACTTACTAGTTAGCTTTTACATGGCGGTCTGTTGCCCACCTACCACTCTGTTCTCTATCTACCAGTCTGTTCTCTATCTACAAGTCTGTTTTCTATCAGTCTGCTGTTTGTCTATTTGATGTGTTCTCTACCTGCCAATTTGTCCCTCTCTCTACCTGTTCTCTCCCTACCTGCCTGTTATCTACTTACCAGTCCCTTTTACACGCTTGTGTCTGTTCTCAACCTATCCGTTTCTCTACCACCAGTCTTTTCCCTTATGTATCCGCCTGTTCTCTACCTGTTGCTCCCCCCCCCCCCCCCCAGCCAACCGTCAGCTCTCTACTTATTAACACTTTACCTATACCGACGTGTTTTGTAACAACTACTCTGTTCTGTTCCCATCACCCTGGACGTCTCGAGCCAATCTGAAGTTCCTTACCAGGCTGATCTCTGTAGGGAACACGCTGGGTGTTGGTAGATTTTATATAATAACAGTATATTTTCTTCAAAAGTTCTGGCCAGCATTTATTCCATAATTTCATAATTATACATGTCGTATGGTAATCCAGAAGTTTTAACGCTGATTGCACATACTAGGCTTCCATGGTCTGTCACAGACCTGGGGTTTTATTCCCAGTGGCCAGTCCCTCACACACAAACATTTACTTGATATGGGGTTAGTCATTGATCAATGGGAGTGTGATCTACAACTACAATTTTGAATAGATATCTAAGGAGGTGACTGACCCGGTATCCAGACTTTCCAAGGATGTCTTGTGCATTGGATACAGATCCCGGAATTCCTTGGCTATCCACAGCACACAACACTTTGGCCTAATGCCACTCACCTTTATTTATTCAAAACAAAAAGAATATTGAAACCCACAATAATTGAGAAACTAGTAACCTTAACATATGAAAGAGAAAATACAACAAAATAAATGTATAACTATAATAACTTTACTTTTGCTTTCTGTTGGAAATTACCACAACAGGATAGCATTCAAATTTATATTCCCCAACAGGCAATTATAATAAGCTCTTTCCCGTTGTTTTCGTGTCTTCTCAGACAACCAAAACACACTTTAACTGGAGATAATTTGTACCGTTCTTGCTAATTCGTATTTATACAGCACCTTGAATAAGTTTAATCAAGTCAAAAATCAGATTGTTTTCTATACATTCCCCAGAACGCATTTTATTAAATAGAGTAAAAAGATTAATAAATTCGTTCTTTCTCCGCAGTCATTATGTTTATATTTAAGATTCCAAATACTCCCGAGATTAATTTATTCGTTTCACTTTCTATGGTTTAAAATATGATTATTTTCTCAACAGGTAAACGTTAATATTAAATGTAATTAACAAACGCCAGACTTTTAATGTGGTTATGAAAACATTCCGAATCTCAAATTGTAGTAGCAAATATAACAGAAACCATCACTAGCATTACTTACATTTATTTACTATTTGGAACGATAACGAACTTGGTACTATAACGAAGAAACTGTCAATTTATTACAACGGTAATGTGAAGCATACAAAAGGCAAACATACGCATACACATTCCACAATTATTTTCCTGTCGGAAACAATTAGCAATTTTATTATAATACTATCTACCTAGACACCTAGTATATACATTTTGCATGCACTTATGTACTTTAAAATGTCACTTTCACAAACATTAGTTTGACGTATATGATTTTCCCCATATCAACGTGATCAATTCCACGCAATCATACACACACAACCCATATAATTCTTACACTGGGATACAATGTATTGAAACATCTACTCGCATGTTTTAACATATGTACGCAAACATTTTTAACAATAAAAAATTGTGGTGTGCACTATTAACCGATGGGAAGTAAATGGGAGATGAGTGAGATGAGGACACAAGGAACCACATGAGAGTGATACATTTATATAATGATTATGACAGATACCTAAAAAGTATGGCACAGTATATTTTAAAATCTTGTCGCATTTGCTTTAAGATACATAACTTACATATCTAACAAAAACAGGCTGGACCAGTCCAGTTTACAATGTTTGTTCTAAAAGCTCCCAATTATATGGACTCCTTTAATTCTTTATCAAGCTCGTTCAGTAGTTTTGCACGATAATAACGAACAGAGCTCAGACCATAACATTACGTGCGACATGCAGGCTGTGCGACCCTCAGGTTATTCCAAGTAGAAGTATTGGGATTAAGTAAAAATTAACTATTTCACTATTGGGATGTTTTGTTGAATCAAATCGCAATGTTGTTAAGATTATCCACATCAGCCAGAATTAAGTCATTCATGGACATCTCCTTGTGTAATAAGCAAATACCCCATAGCATGTGCTGCATTGGACACATAGCTGTACAACATCAAATATTTCTATAATCCATCGGCATGTATAATGTATAGATACACATGAACAACAAGAATGAACACCAAGATACGTTCTTTACATAGTTCTGCCCAGGATACCAGAGTATGTGTGGTGATAGGTATGAAGTGTATCGTATCTCCTGTTAGGCTCACGGCTCGCAATAGTTATATTGGAGTAACCATTTCAATGTTAACCATGCGCCATGTATCGATCTGTACACAAGAGAAATCTTCATGGCATACCGCATACGTTGTAACAGGTCTATTTAGTTAAATCTACGACTATTTCTCCTAATACAAGAATATGTAACGTTGTTTAAAAACGGCATATATTAAATTGTCACAGTATTAGTACATTATTTGTATTATTACATGCTGTCACTATTCACAGTAAAGCTGAATCCTATATACACATGTATATAACGATCTGAAAGTTGAGGTTGTGTGGTCCTACTTTTTTACACAATGAAGATGTGCATACACGACAATACACAGCTGGTTTTACCGATATATGAGTTTCTTCTTCGCACAAGTCTGTAATACCAACTTTTGCTTAAAAAAGTAAAGTAAAGTTTTCTAACTGTTGATATTTCTGTTGTACCGGAAAGCCATGGTTAGTATAGGTAGGATTATTCTACTAAATGTGAGACCAAACCTGGCTATCAAGTTGGGAACACAAATCAGAGATCCCTTAAGAATTGTCAATGGATTGGACACCTCGCACCTGTGGAGACATCACCATAATGTGTCCCTCCCTACATCCTACCCAGAGCTGTCCCCCAATCACAGTACAGTCACGTGGTTCACTGTGCTCAGGGAGACCAATAGTGTGAATCACTTTCCCACTAAGGTCCAAAACATACACTTTGGATCGCTGGTCAGCCACCAGAAAACTTATATGGTTGTCGGTGGATAGACTGCCCAAATACGTTAGTCCTGGAGGCTGCAATACCAACTTACCTGGTGTTGGAATACCATGTCGGTATATAACCAGTCTGCTTTCTGAAGACAGGTCCCTGAATGACACCAGAATTGTATCACCTACGATTGCTACACCATATGGATAACTATTTATTTCGCGTGGTGCATCCAGTCTGGCTGTGACCCTGTCCTGGTTGACATCAACAAGACAGACAGATTTTTCAGGCACGTCACAGACATACAGTGCGTCTGTGGAGACCACAGCCAGGTGGCGCGGATTTCTTACACACCTCAGACTTCTTACTCTGGTCAGCTTACCCCCGTCATACCTGACTACACACACATCGTCGTCACAAGGGATGTACACCTGGCCAGAGAGGTGGTCCACTCTGGGTTCTCCAGGATTGCGACTCTGATGCTCGAACTCCAGTGTGTCCAACCGTCTGAGCTTATCTTTGTTGATGTCGCTGTACACAGTCAGTCTATAATGACCAATGTCAGTGTATTCCGGGTAGCCGAGGCTTTCCAACAAATAAAGTCTTCCATTAAAGAAGCATATTCCCAGCACTCTATCCCGTGTCTGGTCTCTGTATTCTTTAGATACAGTGAGTCTGTCGTATTCTATAGGAGACTGGAAGAAATGGAGAACGATATACTCATAATACCACAGGCTGCTATCTTGTAAAGAAAGAACACAACCCTCTCCTGAATGATATGATATACCACCTATCAAACAAGAAAAATTCACAACAGTGCAGAGAGAAAATGTTACAAATTATTGTTTTTCCTAAAAGGATTATCACTGGACACCTATTGGGGTATCCATTATCACTTGACAAAGCAGAAATGTACAGTCAGGACTGGAGTTTTCAAATGTACTTAAGTCTAAGTTCTGATCTGAACATAATCGTCTGTAGCAGGCGTTGCATTAGATTTTTTCTACCTGTCGATGCATATTAAACGTAAATATTGGGAAGATGTGAAGTTTGTCCATGACTAAACGACGAGGACGATTTACCGTAACACCAACTTCTATAAGAATTTTCCATTCATTACCAATAACACGTGGTTTTGACTAGCCAATCAAAAATCGGACTGCCTACTGGACCCATGTAAAGTAAATATCCTGGCCTTTATATGGACTCTTACTGCAGCCATATATATGATAAACTATTTACAGCACTGTGAAGCTTTTTTTATATCGCAATGCGGGGAAGCCTACATGGAAGACAACCCTGAATACTGAATTACTAGATTGGTTCCAATATCACGAACTAACGTCTTACCTCGGTTCCAAAAGCCCTCCTTAATGCCAGAAGGTCTAGCTGCCTTCCTGTGGGATCCCAGGGTGCCAGGAACTCCAGTCTCGAGATGGCCCTGGTAGCGATACAGAGTCTGTATTTTAGAGACCCAACATAACCTTTGCCCCAGGATTCTGGCACAATAAACAGGATCACTGGAGACTCCAATCCTTCAAAATTCGCCAATGTATCCACTACAATGTGTTGGACTGGAAAGACGGTAGTCTTTTGTACATCATAGTTTGCAGAACGCAAAATATCCATCACCCTGGTTTGGTCCTTGCTGCCTTCAGTCAGTACTGCAATGTCTTTTTCCTGATACCTGTTGCCTGCTAATACTTCTTGTACCCGTGTGAGAAGTGTCGGCTTTCCTACTAGTCTTTCTGCTGTTAGAGAGTTTTTATCAAACCCATAACCACTAACAAAGCAGCGGCTCATGTTCGTTTGTTTGGGCAAATAATAATTCTCATAATTATCATTATCAACAACATCAAGATCATGATCATCATCATCATCATCATTATCATCATCATCATCATCATCATCGTTGTCATCGTCGTCGCAATGTGTAACATGGTCATTCTCATTTTGGAGGTCACTATGACATTTTCCCTGACTATATAGCGTATCCATGTCTTCATATATATGATTATCATCATCACCGTGGTCTCCAGTTTCATCAGCGGTTTCTACTGAGGGGATATGGCACTCAATATCTTCATAGTCTGTAGCATTCGCCATGTGACTGACATGATTTGCTTTTTTATGATCATAGGCTTCTTTGTTACCTTTGTCTGTAAAGTCTTCTTCCATATCTTCATAAATTTCATCTTCACAATCTGGTTCTTTCTTTTGAACATGTTCTTCATTTTCGTATATTGGCTGTGGAGTCAACGTGAGTTTGGCTGTGTCTACAGTCGTTTGAATAAAGAAAAAAAAAATTCCGTCTTCAGGTAAGTTTCGAATCGCTTGTAGCTCACTAGCATTTTTGTCACCCATGTTGGCCTTGAGGAATTGACAAATACGGTAACTATTGCGTAATACTTTCCCAAGACGCACTGTTTCTACATCCCAGCGCCTGATCAAAGCCAGCGCAGCTATATCGCGAATTGTTTTTGAACAGTCTTCGGGAATACATCCACGGTAGTCTTGCATTTCTGGATCAAAGAAGATGTAGGCATGAGAATTTCTTTTGCGGAGAGATGAGAACAGACAGTGATACATTTGCCGGCAGTTAGGGCTACCGGTGAGAGGAATGGCATGGGCATCGTCGATGAAGATATTCGTGTATTGGCTGAAAAACGCCTCTGTCAGTCGCTTTGTTGATTCCGTGGAAACTCTTTGGACTTCAATAATGATGTTCATCCTGTGGGTTTGGTACTGTATGAAAGAGACCAGCCCTGTACCACGGCAGAGGAAGACGATCTTTGATCTATCTCCGTGTTGGCGTTTGATTCTTGCGTATTATCTCTAGTGATAGCACACTTTTCCCACTGCCAGCTTTCCCTTCCACTAAAGTGACCTTTGAGCGTGTCTTCAAGAGAAATCTGGCTTGACAAGCTGAGAGATGTCGAACCATTATGTCGCCAAAACGGTCTACGAGAGGTTCACAATGTAGTAGAACACCAGCTAGCGTATATCTCACAATGTCGATAGTGCCAGAAGTGGGTACCAGATACTCCTGTGGGTAAGGCACGTTCTCTTCCATACGTTCGAGTCCCTTCCCAATACGATATACCTGGCGTTCGAAACATAGATATGTATTTCTGTCACATAAATCTCGGTAAGTCAGAAGGCAACATCTCTTTAAGTGGCATGCGAAGGCTGCACTATATTGTTTTGCAAGATTTGTTGTACATTGGCTCCAGATCAGACTAATAAGTATAGGCCTATGGCTCGGTCGCAGGATAACAACGTTGAGCACTTGGTTTGCACGAGTTATCAGAGTTAGTTCGCTGCTGGGATCTTCCATAATTTCAATGATGATACCCACTCCATTGTCTTCCTCGTATCTCTCTTGTATTTCACGTAGCGCAACTGTGAGGCCAGGTGAATTTCGCTTATGTCCCACGGTTGATTCTATAGACGGGAAGAGGGTGAATGGTGTTTGGGGGTTCATGACCTCTGCTGCGAGGTCAATTGCACAACAATGGTCAAAGCGATATGAATCCCATCACATCATTGCTCTCAGTCGCCCACCACTGAAACACTTTATCTCTGTGAGTCTCTTCCGCTTGTGTAGGTTTTCTTTCTGCGGGAGCAATATTGGTCTCCTCTGGTTGCTTGTCTGGGCGAGCAGATGGTTGTACTGTTGGTTGAGGCTCTGTTGTGTCCATATGAAAATGATCGTCCACTGTAACATTCTCTCTCGGTACTTCTTTGAACGACTGCAGCATTGTTTCCTTCCATTTCCAGAAATCTCGGAGGGCCGATATCTCCCCAGAGGTATTTATTACAAAACCAAGGGGCATGGAACAGAACATCCCACCAACACACCGGTCGACACGTACCTCTATAACGACCCTGTCGTCTTCACAGTCAACGACTGGGTGGAAGAACAGTTTCCATTGCTTCTGGTCTAATATTAATTTGGATCGTGAGTGATCTGTTACGTCAATAATCTCTGACAGAAGCTTGTCTACCTCTTGGCGTGTACAAGATGAAGTCCTGTCCCATGTGTAGCCTTTCACGATAGGTGTATCTGTATCCGTTACACCCAACAAGAGACTGCCTCCATCACCGTTAGCAAGAGCTGACACAATTTTTCTGATATCGTCCTGGACAGACGATGACTTCAGAAGCTCATTTACGTTACGAGCTGGTAGTCCATAGGCTTTATTTTTGCAAGTGCTGCCCTCTAACGGTAAGTATGGCATTTCGGAATTCAGCGGTGCTCCCGACAGAGATGATGTCAGTTTCACGGTGGTATTCAGATTATGATGACACAGACTTTCATCCGTGCAAGAACAATCCCGAATAATGTTGCAAACTGACTGGTATTCAAGTAAAGGTTTGACTTCGTTTCCATCATAGTGATATGCATTGGTGTAATGAGTGACAAAGTGATTCGCTTTGTTGACAAAAAAGACGATTTCGTGTCTTTCTTCGACAACACGTGGTTTCACAAATGTTGCGAAGACCATTCCTGGGATCCATTTTTCCCCTTTGGTGATAATCTCCACTATTTTATCGTTTGATTCCTTCAAAGAAACCGCTTTCTGACACCTACTAGCGTCTATACATACAGCCAGCATTCCACCACTGGTGTTCATCAAAGCAGATATGACCGCAGCGATCTCCTCGGCAGATGCCACTGGACAACTGCCGTTCTGGGACAATGTAACACCAATCCTGTAACAGTATTCCCCAAGGTCAAGGTCGTAGGATCTGCTGGGCAGATTCAGGGGTCGCCTGGTGCTCTAGAAAGATAAAAGCCATTAAGGATTTCAGTTAGGTATTAAAAACAATAATATAGGTTAGTGCCATTATAACGTCTCCTTTTAATCCAATAAATAAGGTGTGTTTACAGTTTACAATTTACCAGTGCTCTACTTTCCTCTAAGGTTTTAGGCGTCACTATTCTAGTATTAGTACGTCATAGTTTATGCGACCTCCTACTTAAGTGATAATATTAAGTTTGTTGTCTCGGTCTTAGAGCTATAGGGATCTTCTTGTCAGTATCCTACATCTGATTATCTGCATCATATCATTCCAAGAACATTTTAGATATCTACGAGTGTTTCAAACGTACAGTCACAAAGCCATCATCCAGAAAGGTGGTACATTGTTTCTGCAAGTCTTGTGCCACTTGCTGCTTGACCTGAGACAGGGCCACAGCAATAGAGAACTTCTGGATCTCTGTCCCATCCATTAGTGCATGCGAGGTAGTGAAGGATTCTGATGACGCTAGTTCCTCAAACACGGCTCTGATCAAACCATCTCGACAGGTGTCACTTGGTTTGGAAAAAGCACCTTTTATGTTTAGTGCAGTCTTCAATATGATTTGTTTGATAGCTGCGGTATTTATTTGAGCTTCGCTCTTGAGTACCTCTTTCAGATCTTTTCTCTCCTTTGGTGAAAGCCATATATGGTGGTACGGCATAAGTTTGTTCAGTTCGTGCCTGACGTCCATTTTACTCTCTGCATTTCTGGATACATATCTATATAGCTCAGTCATAATGGATCCCCTTTCGCTCAGTGATGGTAAACTTGGGACATACGTGTTACTGTTTTCATACCATTTTTGTAGCTTAGAAGCAATGGCTTTGCAGATTTCTAGGGCACGTTTCACAGGACATTCAGGTCTGAGGGCGTGTAAGATTTCCGCTTCTGCCAGGGCTGTAGTTGGTTGCCACGTGTTGTCTATCAGGTTTCCTATCAGGTGGAGATTGGCCGAAATTTGAGTCCGTGTCAACTCACCCTGGATGTGGTCAATACTGTCTGATAGAGATCGACAGATGTCTCTCAGTCGTGGTGGAAAATCTGCATTTTGTTGTTGTTTGGATGTCAGTTGAAATGCAACGGATACATCTAAAGATATGTGGCTTTCATTTTCGTTACAAAACATAGCAGTGATTGCTGGCCCATTGCACCCTACACCGCTGAATTCTGGTGAGGCATATCCACCATGTCTCCAATCCCCTGGAACTACCCGCCGCGATAATGTACGCTGCATGGCTGTGATCAGTGATGTATTCAGTTCTCTAGGTTTTACCTCTTTGCCTTTAACCCAGATCCTGTACTGGTTGGCATCGGAATCAACTGGTCGGATGTTGATACTTGGTTCACTGACAACATACAGACAGTCCATCTCGTTGAGGCGTCCTGTTTTACTACCATCATAAAAGGAGCCGATCTGGGCCAGTCTACCGTCACATGGAAAGTCTGACTGCCGAATGCCTGTCTCCAAGGACTCCCGAATTTCCGCCAGGGGTGGTCCGATGTCACCACTTTGGGAAAAGTCTGCCAAATGCTGATCCATGTCCCTAATGTCCATATCGTTCTGAACAAATTCGAGGAATTGTGTTTCGTCATAGAAATGACTTTCTGTAGCAGTTGGTATTGTTGGGGTGTGGGGCAATTTGGCTTCTTTGATGGCTTTCCAGTACCACAGATGCGTTCGGCGGTCCACGGGAAAGGGTCTTAGACAAACAGAGCCATTGATAGTAATTTTAAAGTAGCATATATTTATATGAGACGTGAAATTCGTTGAATTGTGCGGAGTAATAGGAAGCCATACAATGCGAGCACAGTTGAGTGCACATCTGTTATGGTAATAATGGTTCCTTTATTGCAGAATGAGATGAAGTTAACGAGGAGACACAAAAGACTCTAGGACATACTTTAAGCGTGGCGTAATAGACAATATAGTGACCTGAAGCCTTTACATTAGCTACAGGACGTGGCGATTTGACATATGGATTACAACCAACCAGTGTACATTCACTTTTTGGAAGGATTATGTAGTGGTTTATATCACAGTATATCACATCATATTGCGGTCTTGTGCTACTCTACGACTTGCTGAAATTCATTTTCGTAAACAATATTGGAAACACTTGTGAGTCATACCTGGGAGCTCTGGATTTGCAAAGACACTTTCCCATGGCTCTCCGCTGTTGAAGGTCGTCAACAATATAAAGCTGTGTTTACTTGATTATTATAAATACCGTATTGTTCTGAAAAAAATGGATGTGAAAAGCACAAGGAAATGTTTCATTTCTTCTATGTTGAAGCCTTCAGTTTAAAAAGCAATGTGTCGAAAATGATTAAATTCTCCTTCAACCCACACTTGAGTAAGTCCAATGATACGATCAGAACTTTCCTAACATAATGTAACCTGGGGCGGAGTTCTGAAACATACTTAAGTCAAAACTTAAGTAAACACTTAAGTTTTGACTTATGTAGTTCTCGAAACCACTTAAGTCAAAACTCAAGCAAATACTTAAGTCAAAACTTAAGTATGGTACATGAGTGACTTGAGCCTTCACTTAGGCCATACATCTTTTGAAAACGTATATTACATAATGATAAGCTAAATTAATATATCTACACCCTACGATGCCTCCAACTGAATATTCTGCCAAATCAATATCCATCTAATGCACTAAACTGCTACATAGAAATCGAACCTATGTGACGAATTTTTAGCTCTGCTTGACTATGTCAGCAGAGCTCATGAAATCAAAATTCGTCCGTCGTCTGTCGTCCGTCGTCCGTCGTCCGTCCGTCTGTGGCATCGATTATCTCTGAAGTTATTGCATGAATTTCTTTCAA